>Ga0208192_1000013_pt1 | contig 285494 bp, 238 predicted proteins | sample June2015DPH_13_1_2_FD_184711 | JGI IMG/M metagenome (GOLD analysis project Ga0208192, IMG submission 184711) | Peatland microbial communities from SPRUCE experiment site at the Marcell Experimental Forest, Minnesota, USA - June2015DPH_13_150... | ecosystem: Environmental > Terrestrial > Soil >... | reverse complement strand
CCGCGTCTGGCAACCACCCTACCTCCCGACGGAAATGACCGTTATGTTCAGCGATATCGAAGGAGGCCAGGCACAGGCCACCGTTGACGCCGGCTGCACGCTCCACTGGGGCGCAGGCAATATCGATATCGACCCCTGCTTTGTTGACCCCGGCCACTGGGATATAAATAACCCCGAAGACCCCAACGATGACTTCTTCGTGCCGGGCAACTATCACCTTTTGCGCGATTCGCCCTGCGTTGACGTCGGCGATAACAATTCAATTCCCTCATTTTTAACAACCGACATAGACGGCGAAGAAAGAATCTTCAACGGCACAGTCGATATGGGCTCCGATGAAATGGTCGCATATCCGGCAGACCTCGACGGGGATGGAATTATAGGGTATCAGGATATTTCACTGCTTGCCGGCGAATGGCTGATGAGGGGCGCCCAATTGCACGCCGACTTAAACGCAGATGGAATTGTGAACTTCGCGGACTTCGCGGAATTGGCCGAACACTGGCTCTGGACGGCCGGCTGGCGACAATAAAAACATCATACTGAATAACCAAAGACAGTTGCCAGCGCACAAAATTATACATATACTGCGCCATAATACAATGGCGACAAGATTTAATCAAAAACAGGTTTTGTTTCTTATAAGCTTAGCGCTCGTCGCAGTAACGTTTGTCGCCTACGAACCAATACGGCACAACGGTTTTGTAAACTATGATGACACCTCATATATAACCGAAAATCCCCATATTAACCAAGGTATAACACGGCAGTCGGTTATCTGGGCATTCACGGAGGTGTACTCTGCGAACTGGCACCCGCTGACGTGGCTAAGTCATACACTGGATCGACAGGTTTTCGGGCTAAATCCGTTCGGGCATCATCTTATCAGTGTACTGATTCATATTGTCAATTCGCTGCTGCTGTTCTGGATTCTCACAAACATAACCGGTGCAATCTGGCCAAGCGCGTTTGTGGCCGCAGTTTTTGCGATGCACCCGCTTCAGGTGGAATCTGTGGCGTGGGCGGCAGAGCGAAAGACGGTATTAAGCGGACTATTCTGGCTGCTGACGATAGCCGCGTATGTACGATATACGAGACAGCCGGGATTTTTGAGATATTTGTTAGTCCTGTTGGTTTTCGGTCTTTGTATTATGACCAAGCCGGTTGTTGTTACCCTCCCGTTTGTATTGCTGTTATTAGATTACTGGCCCCTCGGCCGGTTCAAATGGGGTCGTCATATCGAAACTCTCCCCTTGAAAGAAACAAGCCGGCAAGAAATATCGACCGGAAGGTTGATAATAGAGAAAATCCCGCTGCTGGCATTTTCAGCGATTCTAAGCGTGATAACCGTCCTTGCGCAACGACAATGGGGAGCAGTCCTATCATTAGAGAAATTGCCATTCGAAACTCGATTCGCCAATATGTTCATTTCGTATGTTAGTTACATTGGCAAAATGGTATGGCCGAGCCGGCTGGCGGCCTGCTATCCGTATTCTCACGTAACAGCTTCGGATTTCCCGGTAGCGCTATGCGAGGTTTTATTTATCCTGTTAAGCATCTTCAGCATTTATATATGCCGGCGAAAAAAATACGCAGCAGTCGGCTGGTTATGGTTCGTGGGGACACTTGTGCCGGCGATAGGACTGGCTCAGTCCGGGATACAGGCGATGGCCAACCGGTATATGTATATCCCGATACTGGGGCTGCTTATTATCATCGGCTGGGGCGTTAAGGATTACATCGACAAGCAGCCGAGAGCTAAAATAGCGGCGATAATACTTGGCGCGGCAGCGATATCGAGTTTGCTAATACTGACCCAAATGCAGGTGAGGCACTGGCAGAATAGTATGACTTTGTATGAGTACGCTCTTAAGGTTACCCAAAATAACGCTCTTGCAGAAAACAACTACGGAAGCGCCTTATTAGAGGCGGGCCGGCTTGATGAGGCCATTTTGCATCTTAAGAAGGCGTTGTCTATAGTCCCAAAGATGCCCGAAGCCGAGGACAATTTGGGCAAGGTTTACTTAAATCAAAAGAAATTTAATGAAGCCATTGTGTGTTTTAACGAGGCAATACAAAAAAACGATAATTCAGCGGAAACATATTACAATCTGGCAACAGCTTTAACTATGCAGCGTAAATATAGCGACGCCGTAAAACATCTAACTAAAGTTCTGAAGTTAAACCCGCACTATCCTTACGCTCGCAACAGATTGGGGACAGCATTACTTGGGAGCGGCAGGATAGAAGAGGCCATCCTGTGCTTCAATGAGCTATTAAAACAAAATGAGAATTCCGCGGAAGTCCACTACAACCTGGGCCTGGCGTTGAGTGCGCAAAAGAAATATGACGATGCCATAATACATTTTGCCAAGGCAATGGAGATGGACCCCAAATATCCGAATACGCACGACAGAATGGGTGCCGCACTTCTGGCGACTGGAAAGCTGGATGAGGCCATCGAACATCTCAAGGAAGGTTTGGCCACAAGTCCGGACCAGGGGGAGACATATATAAATCTCGCCACGGCATATACTAAACAGAGCAAGTATGGGCCGGCGATTGAAAACTGGACCAGGGCGGCAGAGTTAAAACCAAACAACGTGGCGGTTCTCAACAATCTGGCGTGGCTGTTGGCCACCGCCGAGGATGCCTCCGTCGAGGACGCCAACAAGGCAATTGGGCTTGCCCGGCGTGCCTGCGAGCTGACCGGGCATAAAGACCCCGATTCGCTGGATACATTAGCGGCCGCATACGCCGCCGCGGGCAGGTTCGATGACGCGGTTACGACTGCCCGGCAAGCCGTTGATTTCGCCAGGGCGGGCGGCCGTGAAAACCTGTCTGTTGAGATTCAACAACGGATGAAACTCTATCAGGCCGGCCGGCGAAACTAACCACTTTACCGCAGAGACCACAGAGCACGCAGAGTTTTATTTTATCTTTTTCTCCGCGGGCTCAGCGTGCTCCGCGGTTATTATTTTGGAGCTTGCTTCTGCTCTTCGACTTTCCTGAAGGTAACCGGCTCAGGAACTACATCGTTTTCATCCTGCGGGAACCGCGGGCCATAATCAAACACAGCCGTCCACTCGGCGTTCCACGTCTTGCCATCCTCGGATACAGGCCCTTTGAAGATATCCAGGCTGTTGCCGGTGAGGGCATCTCCGGGAAGAGATATGTAAATCTCCTTCAGCTCTATACTCACAAAAAGCTCTCTTTCGACGGGTTTATATTCAGCGATACAATCGCCTGCCGTGATATGGCTGAATTTCCCGTCCCGCATCTCAAATTTAGTGGTCCTGTTTGGCCTGACCTCGGCCTCGCCCATAGACACCAAGGCGGATTTAACCTTGCCGTCCTTTGAGAGGACTATCTTCCAGACGCTGCCGTTCGCCTGCCAGGTCCCCGCGACACCCGGCGGGAAGGCATTTGACGATGCCGGCCCGTTACAGCCGCCGGCTAAACAAAAAACAGACACTATACAAACCAAAATAATCCCTTGTCGTCTCATTTCAAATAACCTCACCTGACACTGATTTACACTGTTTTTTTAGACACTGATTTACACAGATTAACACTGTTCTATTTGTCTCTCCTCTTCTACCGTCTCGTATCCAAAAATCCTGCGTTTTACCTCCACCGTTTGGCCAAAGTTAATAAGCAGTCCTATCTGCTTCCCTGTTGCCTTGAGGTAATTCACCAACTGAACCTCATGTGCGCTGTTAAGTTTGTTCACGGCTTTCGCTTCTATAATAATTTTATTATCCACTATTATGTCCGCGTAGTATTCCCCAACCAATCGGCCTCGATATGAAACTTTTAGCGGCACTTCTACCGCGCAATTCAATCCTGATTGCCCAAGCTCAATCGCCAGGGCATTCCTATAAACCTTCTCAAGGAACCCATGACCCAGTTCTTTATGCACCGCAAACACCGCGGCTATGATTTTCTTTGATAGCTCCTCGTATCTTAACATTCTCAAATTCAATTTTAACAGTGTTAATCCGTGTTAATCCGTGTCTAAAAACTTGCCGTGTTAATCCGTGTCTAAAATTTATCAGATGCCCCCCAAAACTTCAAACAAAAAAAGAGGCAAGCCGAACTGGCTTGCCTCTCTCTAAAGCTAAAACATGTTCTGCCGTTATCGCTTATTTGCGACGACGAAGGAACAGACCACCAAGACCAAGCAGAGCCATTGTAATCGGCTCAGGAATCTGGTGAATAACCTGTGTATCCCAAGTTGTAGCAATCGCGTCGCCTGTATCGTTCATTGTTACCAATGAAATGGTAACATCGCCCGGTGCATCGCAATGGAACGTAAGGTAATCCAAGACAGTCCCTTGGTCTGGGTGAACCGGCACAGTGGTGTCCGAAAAACTGATATCGCCTACCTGCTTAATCGTGTCGTCACCAAAAATACCCTGCATCCAGGGAACAAGGGTGTCATCGTTGGTGGCCAGTAACCATGCTGAGAGTCCATAGGTGTACATCAAGGTACCGCCAGATACTGTGCCCGGCCCCTGAAATACCAGAAAGGCATCAAATGCATATGCCTCTGCGCCATCCCCAACGACACTGATTATCGCTGTGTCGCTCGGATTCAGGTTAACCTGGCTGTCCGGCGGGTTAACCTGGCCATTTACTGCAAGTTGCAATCCTGCGTTGGCGATTGTCGCCATCGACAGGACCATTAAAACTACTAACAACTTTTTCATACATCCTCCTTTAGGATTCAATAAAGTTTTTTTTGTTTCCAAAAAACATTTATACATAGTTAAACTCACTTTACCTCGGGCAGTTGCCCGGCAACTTGTTAGTTGCAGTTACAGACGACGAATTCAGCTTCTTCCAGTTAGCCGTCAGGATATTCAGGTCGGCGTTGTAAACACGGTAGTTATACGGAGAGCCTGAACTCTTGTGGCTAAAGTTGGCACAAGCCGAATTAATCTTCAGCTTACCGGCCAATATAACATTCGGGTCATTGGTCAGGTCTGCGGCCTTCTTCTTCCAGTTGCCCGTCAGGTAATTCAGGTCGCCGTTGTAAACGCGATAGTTATACGGAGAGCCGGAAGTTGCGCCATCCGCGTCGCCGTCGCACTGATAACCGCTGCCATTAGGATCAGCAGCAGTAGTGACCGCCTTGCACCAGCAATCAGGTCTGCCTGCTGACACCCAGTTCGCCCAGTTCGGGTCGGCTGTGTTGCCGTTCGCGTAGCATGTGCTCAAGTAGGCGTTGCAATCAAACGTCCCGGTCATATACGCGCTGGTGCTGTCTGCGTTCTTAGCAAAGACCCTGTAACGATAGTTCGGGCCTGCGGCCAGCTTCAGATCCGCATAGAATGTAGCGGCTCCCGTATAGATTGTGCTCGCGAAGCTGCCGCCGCTGTTTGCGGACCTCTCAAGTTGATAACCTGTTGCCCCCGCTACTGGCGACCAGTAAATCGGTACATTGCAGTCCGAGTCCCACTTCGGGTAAATAATCTGCGCTGGAGTCGGGAATTTGCCCAGCGAATACACATAGTTCACATCCGAATTCAACGGAACAATCGTTCCGGCAGTCGGAACCTGACTCATAACTATAGTCACAGCACAAACGTCGCTGTACTTACCCGTTGTGGTCTTAACATTGAGAGTGGCGCCGGTAATCGCATTATTCGCCGCTGTCTGTGTCATACCAACAACATTCGGAACAGTAGCTCCGGGTGCTGTAAAGGTAATCGCGGTGCCCACACAAGTTGCGGTTATCGTATTACCGTCACTATTAACCACGCCGCCACGCAACGTATCCGCAGCTATAGTAAGGTTAAATGTCCCAACTACGCCCCAGCTGTTGACATCGAACCGGAACAACGTGCCTGACAGTGGTGGCTTGTTGGCGTCCCCGACATACAAGGTGCCCATTTCGACGATCATTTGTGGGTAGCCCATGCCCCAGGTGTGGCTTGTTGTACCTGGCTCATTCCAAGACGTGGTTGGGTTGTAATTCGGGTCAGCCCAGCCACCATCGGCTGTATTAACGTCGGTGCTGTTCAGCACTTGGATGAAATCCCGGAACCTGCTCGGGAATATCCCGTAGCCCGGACTTGCGGCATTGGATTCCCCGGTTTTGAAGTTCCGGATTCCCTGGAAGTTCGGACTGTTATTGTTGCTATCGATGTTAATATCAAGAGCAAACGCCCTTACATTGACATCGCTGCTGTAGTCAATCCTAACAGTCTGCACTTTATTGCCGTCAGGAGCAACGAACTGGCTCTCTTGAACGGCTGTGATTGTAGTCGTTGCCATTACCGGAGTTACCAATAACAGCATCGCAACAATCAATAAAGCTTTCCTCATAAGTACCTTCCTTTCTTTTCTTCCCTGCAAAGCCACACGCCTTGCAGTGTCCTGGTTTCACCTGCTGAATAAGAAACTTCGCATAACTACGCCCGCTCATCAATTTCAATTCTGATGAACTTACTTTATCTGAGCTTAGCGATTCGGCCAGCAGGAACAGCCGAAAGTAAGGAAAACAATACTACTTAATCCACTCCTCCGCTGTCTCCTTTCTGCCATAAAAGGCGTAATTGTGCGAACCTAACTACTATGCACAAGGTTACTATTGGTGAAAGTCAAATGTATATTAGCACAACCTTCCGCCATAAGTCAAGCGCTTTTTTCGCAAAAAATTAAAAAAAATTTGCTTAAACGTCTTATAACCAAGAAACGCCCCATAAAAACCCCTTTGGCAACGCTAACCTCTGTTTTGACAAGAACTTAGGTAATTGGCAACATAGAAAAACCGGCTATATGGGCATTTTTTTCTGACAGGGGTTCCCCATACTGGCAGGTTGAATTTGGCGAATTTGCGTATTTTAGGATTTTGCACCCGGCAGTCACACAACAGGCCAAAGTATCTGTTATCCGCTATACGCCATCCGCGATTTTTTACTTTTTCCTTTTTACTTTCTTGTTCCCGAGAAGTTACTCCCTTTGGTCTCGCAGCAGGGAATCCAGTTTTACTTTTCAGATTTGTTTGTTATCCTTCTTGCTATGCTTGGTTTACTCAAAGGCCGACTGATTCCTGTAAGGGTTGTGCTTCTGACGGCGACGTTATCGCTTGCCCTCATAGGTATCGCGACCATTTACGCAGTCGGGCAGCCGGCGCAGGCGGATTCAGCCGACCAGCAACCGGCGGACAAGTCCGTCCAACGGCCGGCGGATGAGTCCGGGGAGCTCGCGGATTTGTGGAAAAAACAAGTCGCCTTCGCGGGTCTGGGTATTGGAGCGTTAATCCTCGTCAACCTTGTCAATTGCCGTCGGCTCGGCGAGGCCGGCTACTGGATATACGCGGCGGTCCTGCTGCTGCTTGTGGTGCTGCTGATTTCAAGGTTTGTCGTGAACCTGCCCTTCGCCCCCGAAACCAAAGGCGCTTACAGGTGGATAAAAATATCCGTCGCCGGCTTCGACCTGCCGAGTATTCAACCCTCGGAAATATGCAAACCCGCGTATATCATTGCCCTGGCGTGGTATCTGCGATACCGAAGCAATTACCGAAAGTTCGGCGCTCTAATCGGGCCTTTCATCCTCACGCTTCTGCCGATGACGCTGATTCTGCTTGAGCCGGACCTGGGGACGGTGCTTCTTATGATGCCCGTATTTCTCGCTATGCTGTTTGTCGCGGGGGCAAAAGTAAAGCATTTGGCGTTAATATTGCTTATCGCTTTGCTTGTCAGCCCCCTCCTTTGGTATAAGATGCAGCCCTATCAGCGGCTGCGGATAAGCAGCGTGCTGTTACAAAGCGAATGGCTTCGCCAGAAGGCCGAGCAGTATCCCCCGCTCGGCAGGTTGCTCGTCGGCGGCTCCTTCTCATCCAAAAAATGGAAGGAAAACTGGGGCTATCACCTTATCCGGTCAAAGTACGCAATCGCCTCGGGCGGGACGACCGGCTATGGCTTTCGTCACGGCCCGTTCGTTAAATACAACTTCCTGCCCGAAAGGCACAATGATTTTGTGTTCTCAATAATCGCGCATCAGTGGGGTTTCGTCGGGTGCCTCGCGGTTCTTTTGCTTTATGTGGTATTGCTCGTGTGCGGTCTGGAAATCGCCGGCGCGACCACCGACCCGTTTGGCCGGCTATTAGCCGCGGGAATCGTAATGATGTTCGCCATTCAGGTCATCGTAAACGTGGCGATGACCCTGGGGCTTACGCCTATAACGGGGATTACGCTGCCTTTTATCAGCTACGGCGGGTCGAGTTTGGCATTCAGTATGCTCTGCGTGGGACTTCTCAACAACATCGGCCGATGGCGACCTTTCTCCGTCGCGCCGAGACGATAAAGAATTTTACCGCGGAGTTTTTTTATCTTGTTTTCTCTGCGCTCTTTGCGGACTCGGCGGTTGAAATACTTCCGCGAAACTCCGAAATCTCCGCGGCGCCGAGCAGCCAGACCGTGCCCACAAAAACAACCGCGCCTGCCGGCACACAGGTAATAACCACTATCCAGTTTCGCGTATCCTTCATAAGCCACAGCAGCAGATAAATGACCGCCGACATAACAGCCGCGGCGATAACGCTGCGAATGACACTTGCGAGAATCTTTCGACCGCCGAACAGTCCCAGACGCTTCCGCAACAGAAAAACAAGAACGACGGCGTTAATCGCGAAAGTAATCGCCGTGGACAGGCCAAATGCGCCCGCCCCAAGCCAGGGTATCCAGACCATTGTTACCAGCATAAGCAGATTAACCACCACAAGGGCACAGGAAACTCTCAATGGCGTTGTGGTATCCTTCATCGAATAAAATGCGCGGGCGAGAATCTGGTAGCTGCAATAGGCCCACATACCGAGGACATACATTTGCAGAACAAACGCCGCCTGTGCCGCGTCGGTGGGGCTGAAGTTGCGGCGGGCATATATGACCTTCACAATCGGCTCGGCGAGAATAAAAAGGCCGGCGCCCGTGGCGATACCTTCCATCAGCGCAAGCCGCAGCGCTCGATTGATGCTGTCCCGCAGATTTACAATATCGTTGCGGGCGGCGTAACGGGTCAGCAGCGGAAAAACCGCCACCCCAAGTGAAATCGCCAGCACACCCATCGGAAATTGATATAGCGCTCGAGCGGCGTTAACGCGTGTGATAACGCCTTCGGTCAGAGGCCTATGCAGCACCCAGCCGAGGATATTGATATTTGGCGAAGTGGCCGTGGCGGTCAGAATCCACTGAATTATCCCAGCAAGCAATTCTGAAATCTGCAGGAAGCCCAGCCCCAAAAGCACGGGCATAAGCAGCTTGAGTATCGGGACGATGCCCGGCTCAATCGGCGTCAGGCGCACGCGAATCGAAAAACCGCTCTTGCGTAAAAGCCACAAAACCGCGATTAACTGAATAAGCCCTGCCGCTATCACGCTGAAGGCGACAATCTTAAGCTGACCCGACAGATTACCCTTAAGTATCGGGGCAATCCACCAAGCGGCTACGATTCCGACTATATTAAATATGATTGGTGCGGCGGCGGGAAAGACAAAATGCCCGCGACAGTTGAGCGCAGCCGAACCAAGCGCAAGCAGGCACACCGTAACCATATACGGAAACATAATCGTCGCCAGCGTCATCAGAAACTGCCTGTCGGCTGGCCCGGGCAGCAAAGCGACAACGACGAAGCCAATCTCCACCACAAGCATAACGGCCGTCAGAAATACCGCCAAAAGAGCCATCGCGTTGGCTAACAGTTTCGATGCCTTCTCAAAACCATCCTTTTCCGCGGTATCGGTGAAAACAGGCACAAACGCCGATGCCAACGCCCCCTCTCCGAAAAGCCGGCGAAAAAGATTCGGTATCTGAAATGCCAGACCGTATGCGTCCGTGGAGCGGTTCGCGCCCAGCGATGTTATGCCCATATCGCGGAAAAGACCAAAAACGCGGGAAATCAGCGTTATGCCCGCCACCACTTTGGCGGCGTTGAAAAAATGCTCCCGCTCGCGGCTATCTTGTCGAGTCCGCTCCTGATGTTCCTGGCGGGTTTTGTCGTTCATAGGGACTAAATTATACTCCAAACCATCAATAATTTCCAAAAGGTCTTCAACTCAACATCGGCAAACTGCCGCATCAAAGCCCTATAAATAATTGAATAATAACTTTAAGAACCGCACCTGCCCGCGTCAAAAACGTATATGCCGCATTGCACGGTATATAACGATGAAAAGGCCGATTTTAAGGCAAGGCATAACACCTAAAGCAATACGCTTAATTACCCGAAGTATTCGTTAACCGGTGATATCTCTATGTTTAAGTGCGGACTATAGATGCGAACGCTTGTCATAAGATTTGCGGCAGTTTTGACGGTGGTTTTGGCATTGTCCGGCCTTGTGGCGAGCCAGTCGAACCAGCTGGCATCAGCCGATGAGCCGAACAAGCCGGAACCCAATGCGCCGGCTCGTAGAACACCCCGACCAACGAGCACAAATCTGTTCACCATGCCCCCTGAAAAACTATTCTCGCCTTCGGTCAGCGAGTTGTTTTATGAAATGGCCTACGAGATTGCACACCGTGAAAACATCACCGACGCCCAGGCGGAACAGGCAATTGTGCTGCTGAACGCCGCGATGGAACTTGACACCAGCGCCGGTTTCATCACAGCCGATATGCTACAAATCGCATCACGACCCGGATCTGAACGCCATTTACAGACACTGTATGACACGCTCATAAAATACACCGATAAAAACGCTGATTTACTGGTCGCTTCAAACGCCGCTCGATACCTGCTTAATCAGCTTGATTCCCGCCGGCAGCGAGAGATACTGCTTCGGCGACTGGTACACGATATAGGCGAATCCAATCTTTCCGTCAGTTCCGAGTTCGCCACTGTGCTTGGGCTTTTGTACGCCGAGAAGGCCGACAACACAAACGCCATTATGGTACTGGCAACGGCCTATAACTGGAACAGATATAACCAGCTTGCCTTCGAGAAACTCGTTGAGTTGGCGCCGGACCAAATCAGCCCGATATTGAATCTCGAATATCTTCGGCTGAAACTCCGGAAAAACCCGCTCGACCTCGGCGCCGCTCTTGCCCTTGCGCAATACGCCCAGAAAACACAGCTTTATGAATTAGCTGTCGGAAGTTATCAGTACTGCGCCGATTTATTTCAATTCCTGTACCCGGATCAGGATATCCCCGCCGCCATTTACATTGACTGGATGACAAGCTGCTACAACGCCCCGCAAGGCCAGCCAAAATGCCTGCAACTTGCCGAGCAGTTCCGCGGCTCATCCGAGCTCGCCAACGCCAAACAGGGCCGGTTCGACCTGCAAATGGAAGTCCTCGCCGCCAAAACCTCCGCCAAAACGGGCGACACCGAAACAGCCGGCCGCATCCTCAAAACGGCCGAACAAAGAGCGATTCAGTCCGCCGGCCGGTCAACTGACTACGCAACACTGGCCTGGTTCTACTGCTTCGTTCAAAAAAACTCCGAACAAGCCATTGACTGGGCCAACAAGGCCTACGCCGCCGAGCCGAATTCACCGATTACCGCCGGCCTTCTTGCCTGCGCCTTAGTCGATAATAACCAGTTAGACGCCGCCAAACCACTTCTCGAAAACTTCCCCCAGACACAGTTTGCCGATTTCGCCAAGGCAAAACTTCTGCTCGCAAAAGGACAGAAACAATCGGCGGTCGAGTCGCTACGGGCCGCCATCGACAAGTACCCCGGCTCAATCGCAGCCGAACAGGCCCTTATGCTGCTGGCCGAACAAAAAACAGATTACATCCCCATATACGATACCAACGTAATCATGGCAACCGTAAAGCGAATTGTTGGCGAGCAGATTATACCACAATTCGCCAGGCCCGACCGGATACTGTCTTTCCAACTCAATGTCCGCGGCAACAGGTTTACCTACGGTAGCGACTTCACGGGCGCAATTTCCATCACAAACAACTGGTATGAGCCGCTGGTTATAGCCGAAAACGGGCTTTGCAGAGGCCGCATATTAATAGACGCCGACGTCACCGGCGACATCAACCAGCGATTTGAAAAACTTGTATCGACCACGACAAGACCGGCGCTACCCATCGAGCCGGGGCACAGCGCCCTTGTCCCCCTCCGACTATACAGCGGCCCGCTCAAACAACTGCTGCTTAGCCACCCGCAGGCCTCGCTGAAAATTCGGTTCACCGCTTACCTGGACCCGGTCGTCACAGCCGAGGGCAATATGGTAAGCGAAATACCCGGCATAATGCCCGCGACGGTCGAAATCGAACGCCTGCGGGTCGAAATCACCCCGAATTATCTGCAAAACCGCTTCAACTCACTGCCGCAGGGCAAACAAGGCCCGAAAATAAAAGCTGCCCAGCTCTTCGCCGGATTGCTGATGGAGAGCCGGGAAACAGCAAATCACGGGCAGTCATATAAATTCGCCTCCACCGACCAAATGAACTTAATGCTCGAATCGGCCCTGGTCCAGAGTTTAACCGACAGCGACTGGGTGGTCAGGACACACAACATAGCCGCGATTGCCGAGCTGCCGTTAGATTATGAATTGACCAGCGCCGTCGCGCAGGGGCTAAACGACCAGCACTGGCCCGCACGTATGATGGCCGTCTGGCTGCTGGCGCAAAAACAGGGTTATAACTTCACAAAGGTCCTCGACCACACTGCCCAGTATGACAACAGCGAATTCGTCCGCAATATGGCCGTCGCCTTTGGCGCTGCAATACCCCCGCAAAATCAAAAACTCGAACAACCATTCCTCGACCTGCTAAAGCAGGACACTACCTCCGACAGCAACGGCCTTCCCGCCTTCCTGCCAAAGCAATAATGGCTGATTGGCCTGTCGCCTCCTGAAATTCCGCGAAAATTTCAAAAAAATTTGCTTTGTATTGTGATTGTGATTATGTAACATTTCGTCCGTCGTGCCCGGCCATAGTTCTTTCGGCAAGCTTGTCCGCCGGACAGATGGCGGATAAATCCGCTGGAACTTTGGTCAGGGTAAATACGTAGTTATTTTTTGTTGGTTGTATTTAGGTCGTTTTTTTGAAAGGGTTGTGTGATGCCAGCACAAGTTGACAAGGAAAAATGCACTGGTTGCGAGTCCTGTGTCGAGGAATGCCCCAGCGAGGCCATCTCGATGGATGAAGGAAAAGCAAAGGTCAATCCGGAGGCCTGCATCGATTGCGGCGTGTGCATCGACGCCTGCCCGGAACAGGCAATCAGTATGCAGTAAGAATATTGGTTGGCCCCATCGTCTAGGCCGGTCCAGGACACCGGGTTTTCAACCCGGCGACAGGGGTTCGAATCCCCTTGGGGCTATTTTTTGCGGAGCAAAAAATAGAGCCCCCGCGTCTTGCTGTCGCAAGACAGCAGCGGGGGCGGTCTCCTGCTCAACTCCTCCCCTGCTCAAAAACAAATTCGCCCTTTATCGCTTGGCCGGTAGCTGGGCCGGCCGTCCCGATTTTAACCTGAATATAATGCCATATTAGCGGAAAATGGCTTAAAAGGCAATGTTTTGCCTGTTTTTCCCTTGCCTGTCCTGCTGTAAAGCGTATAATGAAAACCGCCTTTGGGCTCCGGTGAGCTGAGTCGAACCGCTGGGGGCAAAAGGCAAAGAAGAAGGTGAAGAAGGAGAAGAGTGTGAGAAGTAGAACCATGTCCATTCCGCGCAATCTATTTAAATAAACAACCTTGCGCACAGGCTGCGCCTAATTATTATGAATTTTTTGAAGAGGAGAGAAAAATGAAAAGAGTAATACTGGAAATTTGTTTGGCAGTTGTGTGTGTAATAGCTGTAGCTAATTTTGCTTCAGCTGACACCATACGTGGAATCAGAATGGATTTTGTAACCATCGGCCACGCTGGCAATCCTGCGGATACCAGCGCTGAAGCAAATCCTTACGGCTGTGGTTCGGTCGGTTATAATTACCGTATCGGCAAGTATGAGGTGACCAATGCCCAGTGGAGCGCTTTTACAGCCGCAGCCGGTGTTCCTACAGGCAATGACGGTGGTTATGGAAATAGTGCAGCTTACACCGATGCCCAGCAGCCAACAAATAATGTTAGTTGGTATGAAGCGGCGCAGTTTTGTAACTACCTGACCAGCGGCGATAAGAGTAAGGGTGCTTATCAGTTCAGCGGCAATAACACTAATCCAGGCAGTTTTCTGGGTATTAACCGCAACGCCGCTATATCGGCTTACGGTACAGCTTATTTCATCCCGACTGAAGATGAATGGTATAAGGCGGCCTATTACAAACCGGACGGCAGCGGCTATTCACTATATGCCAACGGTACAAATATCGCCCCCATTGCTGACGTGCAATCTAATTATGCTAACGGTAATTATTTCATCCCACCTTGGAATGTAGGTACAGGCACGCAAGAGCAGAACGGTACTTTTGATATGATGGGCAATGTCTGGGAGTGGAATGAGACAATCTGTGGCTACGGTGGCTACGAAGACACTCCCTATTACGGTATTCGGGGCGGTTGTTTCCTCCCATACAGCAACGGCGACGGCTTGAAATCGTCCGACCGGGGCTGGGTCAGCCAGGACACCGAATACTACCTTTTAGGTTTTCGTGTCGCCTCTGAAGTCCCCGAACCCGCCACGCTTTTGCTGCTCGGCCTGGGTGCGGCGATTGTGAGAAGGAAACGGAAATAGAAGTTGGTCGTTAGTATTTCGATAATATAATTGCTTTTTGTCTGGGGGCAAAAGGCAACTTGGAGAAGGGTATGAGAGAAGAAACACGTCTATTGGGAGCAATCCGCTTACATAAACATCTGTGCGCACGCGGTGCGCTAAAACTTTTATAAATATTTCAAAGGGGAAGAAAATGAGAAGAAAAACTCTGTGTATTCCGTTCAAGGTTTTTTTTGTTTTGAGTTTGTTCGTACTGGGAATCAAATCGCCAATTCCATGCCTGGCTAACCATTATGTCATCAATCCGAGCGATGACGGCTCGATTTATGATAATGGTAACGTTGTTACATCCGCTTACTTGTTGTGTTCTGGTTACATCCGGGGCGCAGTTGAATTTCCCATTGATGCTATTAATGGGCAAATTGAGACGTCAACCTTATCGGTAAATCCCTACGGACTTCCTCTTTGGGGCTCAACTGTGCATGTGTATGGGTATCCGAGCACTGATGGCCGTTTGACAAGTTCGGATTACGACGCCGGCGTCTTTTTGGGGGACTGGACATTGCCTAATTTGGGCTATGGCCAGGATGCTTATTTTGACGTAACATCCTTTACGAAAACTGTAACAACCCCTTATGTCGGGTTCAATCTTCGAAGTGAAGGTACTGATGTATTCAGTTCCCTCGAGTACAACTATGGTCATCCTTCGCAGTTAAGTGTATCCACTGTCCCCGAACCCGCCACGCTCTTGCTGCTGGGCTTGGGTGCTGTTATAGCGGCCAGAAGGCGTTAAATCTCTCCGTTTTTCCTTGACAGATACCGGCAAAAGGGTATAATCATAATCGCCTTTGGGCTCCGGTGAGCTGACCTGTCTTGAGCGTAGTCGAAAGAGTCGAACCGCTGGGGGGCAAAAGGCAAAGAAGGAGAAGAGCATGAGAGCAAATCTATGTCTATTGCAAGAAGTGTATCCAAAAAACTATCGATACGCACGTGGTACGCATTTCTTTATCCACACTTTTTTTAAGGAGAAGAGTATGAGAACTATTTTGATAGCACTTATGATTATTGCAGCGGTTGCTGTACCGGCCGGCGCGATTGAGATTTTATTGCCGGGTTACACCGTGGAAACTTACGCTACTTATTCTGATTCCGTCGGAACCACTCCATTCCATATGACTTTTGATGGTAGGGGCAACCTGTATAGCCTGAACTCCAGCGGGATTATATGGCGGATTACGCCAAGCAAGGTTGCCAGCCAGTTTGCCTCTGGTTTCGCAGGCTATACCAGTCTTACGTGGGGTGGCGGCTCAGCCTTTGGTGACAATCTATATGTCGGCGGTCCACAAATAATCAAACTGGCTATGGATGGAACCCCTACATTCTTCGCAAACCATGATTCTGTATCTTCGCTGGCCATAGACAAAAAGGGTAATTACGGCGGGTTTCTTTACGCAGGAACCGGCAGTTACGATGATTTCCATAAGATAGACACCTCAGGCAATATTTACTCTTTCAGCAACTGGCCGGGAAGTACGAATGGCGGAGAACCCGATGGCCTTGCTTTTGACCCTGGGACAGCCTTTGACGGAGCGCTGTATGTAGGCACCAACTACCTACAAAACAACGCGAGCAAAAGCGGTCTCTTTAAGATGGATACAAGCGGCGTCCCGACAAGGTTCAGCAGCAATCTGGTTCAGGCGTGGGACATTGCTTTCGACAACACCGGGCATTTAGGAGGCAAGTTGTTCGTGGGGGGCAGAACCGATTATCAAATGACCGGCGGTATATACATGGTAGATGTCGATGGCACTGCAACACGGTTTGCCAATATGTCACCGCTACTCGGCCTCGGTATGGCCTTTGGACCGGATGGGGCACTGTATTTAACCGAATATTCCTCGTCGAACAGTATGTATACTATCTTACGGGTTACTCCCGAACCCGCCACGCTTTTGCTTCTCGGCCTCGGTTCGGTGATGGTGAGAAGAAAAACGCAGTTTTTAAGTGTGTAATGACCTGCTCCCAGAAGTTTAAGGGGCATGGAAATAAGCGGTAAATACGGCAGTTAAGCCGCACAAAAAGCAGAAAATACTTGGAATTTGTGACGGATTTTGGTAAAGTGTAAAGCAAGTAAATCTAAAAACTTATGTGGTTTTGTATGTTTGGAGGAAAGTGTCATGAAAAAATTCAATTTAAAGACAGCGATTCAATGTGTAGTGTTGGTTTGTGCATTAACAATTTCATCACAAGTTAGTATGGCTGGTAATCTGGAGCCAAACGCCCCGCCCGCTTCTACAATGAAGCCCCTCGACCAGGTTGAGCCGAGGATAGCGATTACGACCCTGCCGTTTACTATCTTGGCCAGCGGTTCGTATTATCTCGTCTCGGATCTTACCGCGTCCGGTGGTAATGGTATCACCGTTGACGCTAATAACGTCACCATCGACCTGTGCGGTTTCTCCCTTATCGGGTACAATGGTAATGGATACGGCGTTTATATGTTAGGTCGAAGCAACGTGGAAATCCGAAATGGCACGATTCGTAATTTTTATACAGGCATTTACGAAGGGTCCACCAACGGCTTTGGGGACCGTGTAATCGGTGTTAGGGCAATATCAAACACTGATTCTGGGATTTACCTTCTTGGCAAAGGCAACGAGGTAAGGGGCTGCACGGTCAGCTACAATGGAATTTCGGCATCAGGCAGCTCTATCTACGGCATTTTTGCCAATAACGGCAGTACGGTAACCGGAAATACAGTCAGCAATAACGCAACTTTGTCTACTACCGGTTTCTTTGGCATCATAACCGGCACCGGTTCCACGATAACCGGAAATACAGTCAATAATAACGGAACTTCGCTTGCTGGTGTCTGGTTCGACGGCCTTTCTGGCGGCACAGGCTGTACGATAACAGGAAATACCGTCAGTAATAACGGAAATTCGGCTACTGGCTCCTATACCATCTACGGCCTCGATGCCGGCGCCGGCAGTACGGTAATCGGAAATACGGTCAACTCAAACGGTATTTCAGCGACAGGTGGTACTCTCTATGGTATTTATCTTGAAGGACATAACCTGGTGGACCAGAACACCGCATACAATAACAACGGTACGAATATGAATAATCCCGGGAACTGCACTTTTGGCCAGAACTATGCCCCGTAATAATGAAAAAACGGCTATAGTTCAAAAGTCATTTGTATTGTGTGCTGTGTTGATAAAGAACGAGAAAAATGAAGAAAGGGTATTGCAATGAACCGTGAAAATACGTTTCAGATACTCGGTATTCTTGCGGTGTTGATATTGATAATAAACCCGGCACAAGCCGGAAATATCAACCCTTATAACAACGGCTCGAAATATGCCTATGGCGAAAATGTCGGCTGGTTCAACTTTAATCCCTCGCAGGGACCGGGCGTCCTGGTGTATAGCGGCAAATTGACCGGTTATGTCTGGCAGGAAAATATTGGCTGGATTAATCTCTCGCCGGCCAGTTATGGCGGCGTCACTTATGACTCCAACTGGAAATTGTCAGGTTACGCCTGGGGCGAGAATGTCGGCTGGATTAACTTCAACCCGACCATCCCCGGAGACAGCAATGATTATGGTGTCCGTATTGACTCCAACGGTAATTTCGATGGCTACGCCTGGGGCGAGAATATTGGCTGGATTCATTTCAGTTCCACCGCACCTGTCGATTATGGGGTCAGCGCCTGCGTTGTCGGTCTCGACGATTTGTATAATTTCACCAAACAGTGGCTGATGGACGGCAGAGGTTTGGCTGCGGATTTGAACTACAGCAGCCATGTTGATTTTGTTGATTACAGCATCTTTTCTTTGAATTGGTTTGATTTTTGTCCTGACAACTGGCTGTTAAAGTGAGGCCAAGAATTAGATATTAGTCCGCCTCGGCAGAGCCGTGTCTTTAGTCTGGCGTCTGAAATGCCTTGACTTTAACCGGCAAAATGGTATAATCATAATCGCCTTTGGGCTCCGGTGAGCTGACCTGTCTTGAGCGTAGTCGAAAGAGTCGAACCGCTGGGGGGCAGAAGGCAATGAAGAAGGAGAAGGGTATGAGAGAAGAAACGCGTCTATTGCGCGAAATCCACATAAAGAACTATCCGTGCGCACAAGGTGCGCCATAACCATTACTAATCCTTTTAGAAGGAGAAAAAAATGAGAAGATTACTGGCGGGTTTGGTGGTGTTGGCGGTGTTTGCCTTGTGTGCGCCCTCCTATGGGGCCATCAATAGCGGGCACTATGTCCTCGTCTACAAAAGTAACATTACAGCAGCAAAAACGGTTTTTGACGCCAACAACCCGGTTAATTTGCTATCTGGCTCGTTTCTCGGTTATTTGGCAGTGGACGTCTGTGATACTACCGACGCCAATAAGGGACGGGTGTTTGATTCGGACGCGGTGATTTATAATCAAAAAAATAAGATCTACAAATTGATCCCGAACGCGGTTAGCATCAGCCCGCATGACCCGTGCTATGTTGAGATGTTTACCTTCACGGATTCCAATTTCGGATTTGACGTGGTCGGCAAAGGTAAGGCAACGAAAATTTACGAACCTAAAAGGCATGGGCGTGACCCCAATACTTTGGTGACGAAGTATGTTCCCACGAGTATGAAAGGCGGAGGGTGGTTCGATGAACTTACCCTTAACGATAGTAACATATTACTTTCGGGAACGGCGACGGTCTCACTGACATTAGACCCCAAGCTAACGGCAAGTGCTAATAGCGACGGAAATAACGTTGGCGAGGTCATAAATGCCATTGTACAATTGACTCTTAGAGATCCGAATAGCTGGATCAACTGGGAAAATCGGTACTACGACTTATTCGATGCATGCGACATCGCTGCTATGTTAGGCCAGATGAGTGCTGGGAGGATCGACGGCTCTGACGGCAACGAATTCTTGCCTGGCACTTGGTTTATTTACATAACCGGTGAACATAGATACGGCAAAATGATTGTCGAGGACTTCGACACCCAGAGTAATGAGCTTACCCTCGGCTGGACAACTTACAGCTCCGACGGCTCGATTTATTCCAGCGGCACAGGACTGGTTATTGATGGAACATTTACTTTTGACCTCGATGAGGGGCTCGTAACTGGTACCGGCGCGGATTTCTGGTGGGAAATAGTCAGCTCAACTACCCGCTACCTATGGGCAGAGAATAATGCCTTGTTCAAATTGATGTATCGGGCGAAGTAGTTCTAATAACGATAAAAACAGGCCCGTCCAGCCAATATATCGCAGGACGGGCCTGTGTCATTTCGTATTTAAAATCCGAATATCGTACAGAAATTCCCCTCTGCCCTTCTTTCACGTGTTCACCCGATACTGCACAATGGAAAAGCACTAAATTTCGATTCTTTTTAGTTGACAGCCTGGCTGTAAAGAGGATAATGAAAATCGCCTTTGGCTGGGGGGCAAAAGGCGAAGAAGGGTATGAGAGAATGACCGGAGAAGGGTCTCAGTTCGTTATTTTCAATCAGCCGGAATCGGTGCGCGCAGGGCGCACCATCAATATAAACCACTTTTTGAAAGGGAAAGAAAATGAAAACTAATCATAAACAACTTAGCACGGCGTTGTTCGCCGTGATCGTGCTGGTCTTGTTGGCCAGCGCCATCGCACACGCCGACAATATCTACGTGTCGTGTTACAATAGTGGGACAATCGAAAAATTAGATTCGAGCGGAAACGGGTCCATCTTCGCCTCGGGATTGAACAGACCTACAGGCGTTGCGTTTAACAGCAGCGGCTATCTCTACGCGGCCACGTCTAACAAGACGATTGAGAAAATCAATTCAAGCGGAAACTGGTCTCACTTTGCATCGGGATTGAGCACCGTCCCTAATGGCCTTGCGTTTGACAGCAGCGGAAATCTCTATCTCTATGCGGGCAATTATTCTGCTGAGTCGATTACTAAATTCGATTCGAGCGGAAACGGAACCACATTCGTATCGAGTGTGAACAGACCCCAGGGTCTTGCGTTTGACAGCAGCGGCTATCTCTACGTGGCCAGTTATTATTCCGGGGCAATTACTAAATTCGATTCGAGCGGAAACGGTTCGTTGTTCGCAACGAGCGGGTACAGCCTTACAGGTCTTGCGTTTGACACCAGCGACAATCTCTACGTAGCCAATTATTATGACGGGACGGTTACTAAATTCGATCCGAGCGGAAACGGAACCATCTTCGGCACAGGATTGCAAAACCCTATTGGTCTTGCGTTTGACAGCAGCGGCAATTTATACGCGGCCAATCAGGGCAATGGCACGATTACCAGATTCGACCCGAGCGGAAACGGGTCCATATTCGCTTCGGGTTTGGATACCCCAACATATATCGCGACGCAGGTTCCCGAACCCGCCACGCTCCTGCTTCTCGGCCTCGGTGCGTTGGTATTGAGAAGGAAACGCAGTTAATCCGGTCTATAGAATCTTGTAGAACCGCTGCCAGAGAGGGTTTTGGCTTGTAGAATCGACGAACTCGGCTCGGTCCGGGCCAAAGAGCCACTTTTTGGAAATCGACCTTGACTCTTTCTTTATGGATTTGGAAAGTCCGTTTTCGCTTCAAAAACAGGGATTCCTCTCTGCCCTCATTTCCCGTGTTCGCCCGATATTGCATAATGGAAAAGCAGTAAATTTCGACTATTTTTTACTTGACAGACACTGACACAAGAGCAATAATGATAATCGCCTTTGGGCTCCGGTGAGCTGAGTCGAACCGCTGGGGGCAAAAGGCAAAGTAAGGAGAAGGGTATGAGAGAGGAAACACATCTATTGGGAGCAATCCGCTTACAAACATCCGTGCGCACAATCTGCGCTAAAACCATTACAAAATTCTTGAAGAGGAGAAGAAAAATGAGAAAACTATTTATTCTAACATTGGTCTTTATTATGGCAGAGCAGGTTTTGGCAGGTTTTTCAATTAACCAAGTTACCATAAGCCCGGCTAGTCCGACATCTTCGGATTCTATTACAATCGATGCAAATGGGCCGGTAAATTTTGGCGGCTGGACTTTTGACCACAGCAGCTTTACAGAAAACGATAAAAACCTGACATTGGATTTTTACTTCGATGTTCCAGATCACGTTTACTGGATAATGACAACATGGGATGAGTCAAAACAGATAGGTACATTGTCAGCCGACGACTATAATCTGACTGTCCATACTTACAGCATTACATCGTCTGGAACAGGACTTGACGACACATTTCAGACGTCCTTTACGGTTACACCTGAACCGATGACAATTGTCCTGTTCGGCCTCGGTGCTGTAATGCTGAGAAGTAAACGCAGTTAAGGCGGTCTATAGAATCTCGTAGAACCACTGCCAGATAGGGTTTTGGGCTTTAGAATCGACGAACTCGACTTAGGGTGAGTCCAAGCCCCCTGCTTTCGGAATCGGCCTGTTTCTATCTCGGCTCATTAAACTTTTGCTCTATCGCCTCAATCCGGTTCTCCAAGTCCTCAACCTCTCTGTGTTTGAGGATATATTCAATAACGTCCTTGCAAGCAAGCCGTTTGAGCCGGTCCAATTGGGGCTATTTTGAATTGATGATTTATGATTGCTGATTTCCGATTTGAAATTAGGAAGCGGAAAAATTGCAAACCTAAAATCGCAAATTCTTCCGGCTCACCCGCTTTTCCTTTCCGGCAAGACGTTTATCGCGTTACAGGTTTTGAACGCAAACAATATATATGTAATGAAATGAACAATGCCCGACGCGGATAGAAAGGCCAGGAGCACCCACGCCGCAACAGTATAATCACTAAAAGCACTGCTTATGCGTCGAAGAAAAGCAAATACGCACAGCATAGGCATTGTCAGGACTGTCTCGGACAGCATAAACGCGAACGCGTAAATAAGATACAGCGACATCGGCAAACTTCGGGCCCTTATTGAACGCTGAAGTATAAATGAGTTGTAGTCCTCCGCAAATCCCGTAACCATTAACAATGCCCAATAAATATTGAAGACCGGGATGAATAAAAACCCGACCGCTTTAGCAGGCGAGATAGACGTCTTGTCATCCTGAATGGCAGCCCACATCTTGTAAAACAGCAACATCTCAATTGCCGCACTGCATATTAAGAAAACATCCGCAGCCGCGAAAGTCGCAATCAAAGTCGAATGAGCCTCTTTTCTTATCGCCAGCATCAAACCCAACGCACCTAAAATTCCCGCGATAATCCGCACGCCTGTCCAGCAATACACAAACACCGCTTTTGACAAAGCTGTTTTTGATACCGCTTTTGACTCGAGTTTTTCTTCCCCGCTTCGCCCGCGAAGCGAGGCGAGCTTTGCCGGCTCAGCACTTATTACGGGAGGCGCTATGGGCATCGGGCTTTTTACCTGGGGTGCTATTGGCTCAGGACTTTTTACAGGCGGGGCGGGGGGCGGCGGCGGTTCTGCCGGGACCGAGATTTTCACGGGAGGCGCGACGGACTCGGGACTCTTTACGGGCTGCTCCACAGCTACAGGCGTCTCTATGAATGGCTCGATAGTAAAGGGCTTGGCGCATTTGGGGCATTTCGCCTGCTTGCCGACGTTTGTTTCATTCACATTGAATTTTGATTTACAATTCGGACACTGTGTTTTCATAGAATAAGCCCTTTATTTCCTGCCTTCCCCTGTCAGTTACTCCTTCCCTGATTCGATTTAATGACCGGGAACCATTCTACCATATTTTAAGCCGACTCGCAGGGATTTTACCTGATTTTCCTTTGGCAGTCACCGGCAAAAAGGTATAATCAAAATTGCCTTAGTGGCGTGCAAAGACATGAAGGAGAGGTGTATGAGAAACCAAACATATCTGAAGTTCTCCCTGATTACTGCGGTGATAATGTTACTTCTAAGCCAAACAGCTTGGGCTGATTACAACTATGGCGAGGCACTTCAGAAGTCGATTTACTTCTATATGCAGCAGCGCTGCGGCCCCCTGCCGGCTGGTAACCCTGTGATATGGCGGGCTGACTCGTGCCTGAACGATGGGGCTGACGTCGGGCAGAATTTGACCGGCGGCTATCTGGATGCCGGCGACAATGTGAAGTTCGGCCTGCCAATGGCTTCAACGGTGGCGACGTTGAGCTGGAGCGTTTACGAATATAGAAGCGCCTTCGTCAACGCGAGCCAGTTGGATAAGGTTCTCGACGACATCAGGTGGGGCACCGATTACTTCATAAAATGCCACACCGCTACAAACGAATTCTATTATCAGGTCGGCGCCGGAGGCACCGATCACTCTTGGTGGGGCCCGGTTGAGGTAATTGAAGAGGTAATGACCCGGCCATCGTATAAGGTTACAGCCACATCACCCGGTTCGTGCGTTGTCGGCGCTACGGCTGCGGCCCTTGCGTCTGCCTCCATAGTTTTCAAGCCGACCGACCCAAACTATGCTTCCTTATGTCTGACCCACGCCCAGCAGCTATTCGACTTCGCCTACACCACCCAAAGCGATTCCGGCTACACGGCTGCCAACGGATTTTATACTTCCTACAGCGGATATTGGGATGAGTTGTCGGCCGCTGCCGCCTGGCTTTATCTGGCCACCAACGACGCAAACTATCTGAATAAGGCCGAGTCCTGTGCGACCCATTGGGGTATGGAAGGACAAACCGGCTACTGGGGCTACAAGTGGACCCATTCCTGGGACGATATGCATTATATGGCGCAAATCCTGCTGGCACGGGCTACAGGAAAGCAAATCTACATCGACTCTATAGAACGCAATCTGGATTACTGGATGCCCGGCGGAGGCATCACTTACACCCCCGGCGGACTGGCCTGGCTGGACTCGTGGGCTTCGCTGCGTTATGCCGCCAATGCGTCGCTCATAGCGTTTATCTGGGCTGACGACAGCCATGGTAACGCGTCAAAGAAAACCAGCTATAGAAACTTCGCGGAAAGACAGATTAAATACGTTCTCGGAGATAACCCGCGAGCCGGCAGTTACATTATCGGCTTAGGCGCCAACTATCCTCAGAACCCGCACCACAGGACCGCACATGGCTCCTGGGCCAACAGCATAGACACACCGAGCCAAACCAGGCACGTGCTTCAAGGCGCTATGGTCGGCGGCCCCGATAGTAGCGACAACTATCAGGACGTCAGAAGCAACTATACAGAGAACGAGGTGGCCTGCGACTATGATGCTGCCCTGGTGGGGGCACTGGCAAAGATGTATTCACTTTACGGCGGGACACCAATATCAGGTTTCCCGAGGCCGAGCGACTTCGCAAAAGACCAGGACCCGTTCACTGAGTATTTTGCCAACGCCAAAATAAATTCTTCAGGTCCTGTTTATACGGAGTGGAGTGTTGACCTCACCAACCACTCCGCCTGGCCTGCACGCGCGACCGACAAGCTGTCATACCGGTACTTCTTTGACCTGACGGAAGCATTCAATGCGGGTTACACTATAAATAATGTGACGGTAACGAAGAATTATTCAGAAGTGCCGGCTACAGTGACCGGTCCGACGCATTTGAGAGATAACATTTACTATGTCACGGTAGATTACACCGGAAGCACAATCTTCCCCGGCGGGCAATCAGAATCCGCCAGAGAAACACAGGTCCGCATAGCCCTTCCGAATAACGCTCCCCCTGCCGCATGGGACCCGAACAATGACTGGTCATATCAGGGATTGACCACCACGGTCGCCGAGACCTCGTACATTCCTGTCTATGACAATGGTGTTCGCATCCACGGGCAGGAACCCGGACCAATCCTGCCGCCGGTTTCTATCGCCGGCCACATTAAAAACGAATGCAACGTGCCGATAGAAGGCGTACTGGTTGCTGCCAATAACGGTGGCGGGCAGTACACGACCGACATAAACGGCTTCTACACACTATCGATGGATTGTAACTGGTCGGGAACGGTAACGCCGAGCAAAAAGCATTACGCATTCGAGCCCAACTGGATGATTTACGTTAATGTGGAGGCAAACGCGCAGGACCAGAATTACATTGCCAACAACATTTACGACCTCGACTGCGATGGCGCAATCGGTCTGGGCGATTTCGCCGTGATGGCCGACTACTGGCTTATGACCGGCCCTGGAATTCCGGCCGACTTTGTCGCCGATGAAATAGTAAACTTCCTCGATTTTGCACGTTTCGCTTTCGCCTCCGTAAACAACTCGCCAACAGTTTCTATAATTTCGCCGGTGGATGGCGCTGATTTTAACGCCCCCGCGACTATCGTTATAAACGCCACGGCATCTGATATCGACGGCACAATCAGCAAGGTCGATTTCTATCGGGATTCTACATTACTGGGGACAGATACGACTGCGCCTTATTCTTTCACCTGGAATAATGTGACCGATGGCAACTATATCCTGACTGCCAAAGCAACCGATGACGAAGGAGCCGTAACTACCTCATCAGCGGTCAGTATAACAGTGAACGTAACAACCGGATGCACCTGCATCGCCGGCTGCGACACAAGAACCGTTATTACTGCGCCATTCACCCAAGACGGCACAGGAGAGTTCTGCTGGGAATCAACAAATCTCGGCACTTACACAAACAACTGGAATCTGGATAAATTAACCATAAACGGAACTGACTATACGGGTATCTATGTCTTTACTTCAACGATTCCCAAAATAGACGGCAAATACTACATTTACTACAAAGGGTCCCACGACTGGAGCCATTTTGAGGCCAAGAATTAAAACCGGCCTGCCTGCCCTGAGTAAATCGAAGGGTCAAATCCGGTAAGCCGACTCGCAGGGGTTTTACCTGATTTTTCTTTGGCCGTCATCTGACCTTGTCCCCAAAAACTGTACCACTTGGCGTCAATCTGAAGATTAGATACTTGCGCATGTTCATCCTTCGTACCGCCTTATTATGCTTTTGGAGTCGCAAAATCGAACTTATAATATACGACAATATCCAGGCGACTAAGGGGATTGTCAGGCCGGGATAATCTGTTATTATATATTCCCTGTATTTGCAGGACGTTTCATCCGGGAGAGTATCGTGTGCGCAAAGGAAATTTCAGTCCTTCAGCGAACGAGCAAGGGAAGGTTTACAGAAATGACCAGAGTTTTGGCCGACGAGGACGGTTAAGATGCTCAATAGCAGCGGGATTTCTGTCCCGCCTTAATATACGATTCGAAACGTTTGAATATAGGAAAGGAAGGTACTTATGGGAAAGCAATTAGCGAAAGTTGTCGGAGTTTTAATTGTGGCATTAGCCCTTTGCGTTTCGGTGGTCGCGAAGGCAGCTGATGCGCCGGCAATCAAGGTCGGAGCAATCTTCGCGGTGACGGGCGGCGCGGCGAATCTCGGAGGGCCGGAGGCAAAGACCGCTGAGATGTTAGTTGAAAAGATAAACAACGAAGGCGGGGTCAACGGCCGGAAGATTGAGCTAATCGTAAAGGACTCAGGCGGCAAACCGGAAAACGCCATTTCGCTCGCCAAGCAGCTCATTGAAGAAGATAAAGTTCTCGCGATAATCGGGCCTTCGACCAGCGGCGAGACAATGGCCATCAAGAATATCTGTCAGGAGGGCAAGACCATTCTTCTTTCCTGTGCAGCCGCCGAAGACATTGTCAACCCGGTTGCGAGTTACGTGTTCAAAACCCCCCAGAAGGACAGCGATGCCGTGAGACGCATATTCCAGGTTATGAAGGCAAAGGGCATCACCAAAATCGGCGTGATAACAAGTAACGACGGTTTTGGGATGGCTGGCGGCAAACAACTCGCCAATCTCGCCAATCTCGCAGGCATCACCATTGCCATCTCCGAGGCCTACGACAAGCAGGAGACCGACTTGACTGGAGTGCTCACCAAGGTAAAAGGCCAGGACGTCAACGCGGTAGTTAACTGGTCCATTGTTCCCGCTCAGAGTTTGGTCGCCAAGAATATGAAGCAGATTGGTCTGGATGTGCCCCTGTTCCAGAGCCACGGCTTCGGCAACATCAAGTACGTTCAGGCGGGCGGCGAAGCGGCAAACGGAACTATATTCCCCTGTGGACGCCTGCTGATTGCGGAATTACTGCCAGATAACCATCCCCAGAAGGCGGTTCTTGTAGGGTATAAAAAGGATTATGAGAGCCGGTACAAAGAGGACGTGAGCACCTTCGGAGGCCACGCTTACGACGCAGTGCTGATTCTCGTCGAAGGAATCAAGAAGGCCAAGAGTACCAACAAGGAAAAGGTCCGCGAAGCTATTGAAAACCTGAAGGGCCTCGTCGGAACAGCCGGTGTTTTTCACTTCACGCCCCTGGATCATAACGGGCTGGGTATGGATGCCTTTGAAATGCTCACGGTGAAGGATGGAAAATTTGTGATATATAATAAAAACTGACATCGACCTCCTGTGTCGAGCGAAAGAGCGGAAACAGAATGAATCTCCCTCAGGTCGTCCAGTATTGTTTTGCGGGGATTACCGTCGGCAGCATTTATGCGATTGTTGCCATCGGTTTCAACATTATTTACAACACGACCGGGATAATCAATTTCGCCCAGGGGGAGTTTCTTATCGTTGGCGCGATGCTGGCCATCAGTTTCAATCATTTTGTCCCGCTGCCGGTCGCTGTTTTTCTGGCGGTTGTGTTGACAACGATAATTGGGGGCTTAGTTGAGATTGTTTTCATCAGGCAGGTCCGCAATGCCTCGGTTTTGCGCCTTATAGTAATCACCATCGGTATCTCGATACTTATGCGGGAGGCGATGCTGCACATCTGGGATGAGAAGGTCAGGTCTTTGCCTTACTTTACCGGGACCGGGGTCTCGACTGTCACGATTCTTGGCGCTCATATCTCACCGCAGGTTCTATGGGTATTGGGCGTCAGCGCCATTATCGTAATGGGGCTGACGCCTTTTTTTCGTTTTACGCTGACTGGCCGGGCTATGAGGGCCTGCGCCGACGACAGGATGGCGGCTCGTCTTTGCGGCATCAATGACCGCTGGATGGTCACTCTGTCTTTTATGCTTAGCGCCGGCATTGGTGCGCTGGCCGGTTGCGTTATCTCACCCATCACGCAGACACAATACGATATGGGCGCGTCATTGGCAATCAAGGGTTTTACCGTAGCTATCCTCGGCGGGCTGGGCAACAGTATGGCCGCCGTCGCCGCAGGTTTGATGCTGGGGCTTGTCGAGGCCTTTGTGATGAGCCAGTATGATGTCGCCTACAAAGAGGCCGTGTCCATTGTTATCTTACTGCTGATTCTGGTATTCAGGCCCAGCGGTCTCTTCGGCAAACGTGAGATTGCGGCAATGAGGGCATTATGACGCATTTTCGCAGGTATATCCCCGTCATAGCCGTTGCCATTGGGGTAATCATTTTGCAGGTTGTGCTTTCAGGCACTCACTCGACCTACTATATGACGCAAATCACAATGTCGGCCTATTATGCTCTTGTCGTTATCGGGTTGTGTCTGCTTATGGGTTACGCGGGGCAGATATCGTTGGGGCATGCTGGTTTTTTTGCCATCGGTGGGTACACGACCGCGGTCTTGACCACCTTTAACCTTATGGAGTATCGTGATACGCCGTTAGTTTCCCTGTGCCAGTCGCTGGGCTTAGTTGCGCAGAGGCAGGATATCTATGGTGCTGACATTTTGGCTTTTTCTCCTTGGCCTGCTTTTGCCGTTGCGATACTGCTGACCGCCATAATCGCTTTTATGATTGGCCTGCCCGTCATTCGCCTCAAGGGACATTATATGGCAATGGCCTCGCTTGGTTTCGGGCTGATTATCTACCGCATAGTCCTCGGCGGACGCATCTTCGGCCAGGCGGATGGTATCTCGAATGTACCTCCCTTTAAGATTATCGCCGGCCTCGAGGTAAACGGCCGGGCGGCGTTTCGGATTGAAAGTTACTACATCGCGTGGTTCGTGGTTCTGGCGGCAATGACGCTGGCCATCAATCTCGTTCATTCGCGAGTCGGCAGAGCGCTTCGCTCAATCCACGAAAATGAAGAAGCGGCTCATTCGCTCGGAGTCAACACCTATCGCTACAAGCTGCTCGTTTTCGTTTTGAGCGCTCTGTTCGCCGCGGTGGGAGGCGTTTTGCTGACCCACTACAACGGCAGCATAGGTCCATCCGAGGTTACGGTTATGAAATCCGTCCGCTATCTTGTAATCGTGGCAGTGGGCGGGATGGCGAACCTTTGGGGCGCTCTGTTTATGGGTGTGCTGCTCAATTTCCTTTCTCTGCGGGGCGTTTTCGGAAGTTACGACGATGCTGTCTTTGCGATTATACTGATTGCTATTATGCTTTTAGCGCCTCAGGGCCTGCTTCGTTTGCCTAAGTTGCGTGCGGTGACATCATTGCTGTCGAGGAGGGCAAATGGGTAACGCGCTGCTCGAGACAAAGGGGCTGCATCGGTTTTTCGGCGGTCTTCACGCCGTTAACGATGTCAGCATAGCTGTCTCGCAGGGCGCGATTAAAGGCGTCATCGGCCCAAACGGCGCGGGCAAAACGACACTGTTTAACCTGATAGCCGGGACTATACAGCCGCACAATGGCGAGGTGATTTTCCGGGACAAAAAAATCACCGCGTTAAAACCGCACGCCGTCGCCTGCAGAGGCATCGCGCGAACGTTCCAGACCACCAAGCTGTTTAGCAATATGACCGTTCTCGAAAACGTAATGATGGGCAGGCATTGCCGGACGCGATGCGGCTTCATTTCGGGAATGTTAAACCTGCCTCGCACCTGGCGGGAAGATAAACAAACCAAAGAAAAAGCCCTGTCGATACTTGAGGACATTGGTCTCAAGGAGCACGCATTAGAAACAGCGTCGAACCTGCCATTCGGCAGGCAACGGCTTGTGGAATTTGCGCGTGCGCTTGCGATGGAGCCGGAGTTGCTGCTGCTCGATGAACCCGCCGCAGGGCTTAATATTTACGAAACCAAGGAGCTTGCAAAGCTCATATTGTGGATTCGCGACAGGGGCGTTACCTGCCTTGTTGTGGAACACGATATGTCACTGGTTATGGCGATTTGCGATGACGTGGTGGTTCTTGACCAGGGGCGAAAAATTGCCGAAGGCCCGCCGCGGACTGTTCAGCAAAATCCTGAAGTGATTCGCATCTATCTCGGGGATAGTGATGCTTAAGATATTGAATCTTGAAGCCGGTTATGGCCAATTACGCGTCCTCAAGGGCATATCGCTCCACGTTTTGCCCGGCGAGGCCGTCGCGATTATCGGCGCAAACGGCGCGGGCAAGACGACCCTGCTAAAGACCATCGCGGGCGTCCTGCGGCCCCGTTCCGGCAAAATTATGTTCAATAAACAGGATATATCGAATGAGCCGCTGGAAAGAATCGTCGAGGCGGGCTGCTGCCTTGTCCCCGAGGGCAGGCACATCTTCAGCACAATGACCGTCAAAGAGAATCTTCTCCTCGGCGCATACCACCGCCAGCGAAATGGTGCCTCGGCAGATATAGCTTCGAGTTTGAAGCAGGTCTATAAACTTTTCGGCATTCTCGAAGAGCGTGCCAACCAGCTTGCGGGCACGCTCTCAGGCGGCCAGCAGCAGATGCTCGCAATAGGCCGTGCCCTGATGTCGGGGCCGAAACTGCTGATGATGGATGAACCATCGCTTGGCGTCGCGCCGCTGTTAGTCAAAAGCATTTACGAAACCATCGCCAACCTCAAACGCGATGGTCTAACGATACTCCTCGTCGAGCAGAACGCGCGGGCCGCGCTTGCTCTTGCCGACAGGGGATATGTTTTCGAAACAGGACAGATTGTTCTTGAGGGGACAAGCCGGGAGCTTGGCGATAATCCGGAGGTTCAGCGGGCGTATCTCGGCAAGGAATACCGAAGAATTGATGAGTGAGGAATATATGGGCGAGACAATTTATTACAATCCGAAGTTCGAGACAATGCCGCGTGAGGATTTAGAGCAGCTCCAGATTGAACGGCTGCAATCCACGCTCAACAGGGTCTATCGCAACGTCGCTTTCTACCAGAAGGCCTTCGACGCCAACCACGTCAATCTCGAAAACATCAAGGACGTGGACACATTGCGCGAATTGCCCTTCACAACAAAGGAAGACCTGCAAAAAAGCTACCCCTACGATATGTTCGCCGTCCCGCTGCGTAATATCGTGCGCATCCACTCGACCTCCGGCATGACGGGCAAACCCATCGTCGTCGGCTTCACGCGCGACGACCTTCGCAACTGGACCGAATGCACCGCCCGGCTTCTTGCCGCTGCGGGCCTCACCGAACACGACGTCGTCCAGATTGCCCTCGACTACAACCTTTTCACAAGCGGCTTCGGCTTCCAGCAAGGCGCAGAGCAAATCGGCGCCTCGGTTATCCCCGCATCTTTTACGGCGAGCGTCGAAAAGCAGATTGTGATAATGCGGGACTTCAAGACGACGGCCCTGGTTACCACGCCGAGCCACGCGGTTAATATCGCCGCTGGCTTGGAGGAGTTTGGTGTTCACACTGAATCGCTGCATTTAAAACACGGGCTTTTCGGCGGCGAACGCTGGTCCGACCAGTTGCGCAAGCAATTGGAAAAACGGCTGCACATCAAATCGACCGATACTTACGGCCTGACCGAGATAATGAACCCCGGCGTCGCGGGCGAGTGTCACCTGCGAGATGGACTCCATATCAACGAGGACCATTTCATCGTCGAAATTATCAACCCAAAGACGCTCGAACCCGTCGGCATAGGCCCGGAAGGTGAATTAGTGCTGACGACAATCACAAAAGAGGGCTTCCCATTGATTCGCTACCGGACAGGTGATATTACGTCATTGAATCCTGAGCCGTGTGCCTGCGGAAGGACCTTCCTCCGTATGGCCAGAGTCCTTAGCCGGACCGACGACCTGATTAGCTTCCGCGGCGTGGAATTTTTCCCCTCGCAAATCGAGCAGGTTCTGCGCGATGTCGAGGGCGTCAGCCCCAGTTATCAGCTCATTCTTGGCCGCGAAGCGGGCGTCGATACCCTCGAAATCAAAGTCGAAATCTCTGATACGATTCCTTTCCTCGATGGCTTGAAATCGGTCGAAAATATGCTCGCTCATCTGTCCAGACGCATCAAGACAGTCCTCGACGTGGATGCCAAAATTACGCTGGTCGAGCCAAAATCCCTGCGCCATATTGACGACAAAAGCCGGGTAGTTGATAAAAGACCAGGTTAGCCGCATGGCAAATTTGCGACGCCGAATTTTACGTAATTGCATAATAGAATGCGCCGTTTTTTTATCCCAAAGATGAACCAATCCCGATATAATGGTCGGGTAACGCTATGGCTCAGAACTCAAAAATAGAATGGACCGAGTGTACCTGGAATCCGGTTACTGGCTGCTCAAAAATCAGCCCCGGCTGCAAGCATTGCTATGCCGAACGAATGGCGTTGCGATTACAAGCTATGGGACAACCCAACTACCGCAACGGTTTCAACGTTACAATTCATCAACATATGCTTGAGCTACCACTTAAATGGCGCAACCCCAGAAAGATTTTTGTCAATTCGATGGGCGATATGTTTCATCGACTCGTCCCGGACAACTTTGTAGCCGAGTGCTTTAGAGTAATGACAAAGGCGACGCAACATCAGTTCCAGTTGCTTACCAAACGGCCATCGCGCCTTCAGCAGATAGCTTGCAACCTGCCCTGGCCGCAAAATGTGTGGACGGGTGTTACTGTAGAAACCGCTGATTATCTGGAGCGAATCGACCATCTGAGGCAAACCCCTGCGGCTGTGAAATTCTTATCGCTCGAACCGCTTTTAGGTCCCATTCCCGATATAAACCTCGAAGGCATCGACTGGGTCATTGCCGGCGGTGAATCAGGCCCGGGCGCAAGACCGATGAACCCGAAGTGGGTTGTCGATATTCGCGACCAGTGCCTTGCGGCAGGCGTGCCCTTCTTCTTCAAACAATGGGGCGGCGTACGCAAAAAACTCGCTGGCCGAATCCTCCAGGGCCGAACCTATAGCCAAATGCCGAGGGCAAATACATACCAGCAATTCCAATATGCTTGAACTCCCACCACCCAAAGACGATGGCCTTTTCATCCCTACTGTAGGGGAATGGTCTCACGATAAGCATTATTTCTTAATGCGATACATCGATGCCTTCACAACTGCCATGAAAAACAAGAAATGGACTGGTTTGCACTATATCGATTTATTCGCCGGCGCCGGCATCGAAAAATTAGAAACATCGGGAAAACTTGAATGGGGTTCCGCGATGATTGCCGCACAGGCAGGTTTTACGCAATTACATTTGTGTGAGATGGTTAAGCGTAACTATGAAGTTCTTAAGTCTCGTGTTTATAGAATCAGGCAGGATGCTCAGGTTCTTAACGGAGATGCGAACAAAAAGATAGCAGAAATCGTTGCGCAAATACCAAACGGAACACTCTCTTTGGCATTCCTCGACCCATACGGGTTACATATGGAATTTGAGACACTAAAGACCCTGTCTGCTGTTAGGGCCGACTTGATAATTTTCTTTCCCGACCATTTGGATGCTCTACGAAACTGGGAATATAACTATTTTGACAACCCTGACTCAAATTTGGACAAATGCCTTGGTGCTGGAGCGGATTGGCGTTCAAAAATAAACGAAGCTCCACGAGAACGAATGGCCGAAGTTTTACGAGAGCTTTACGTCAGCCAGATTAAAACACTTGGATACACTAACTTCGAGTATGAACGAATTACAATGGGGAACCACCCACTGTATGTATTGATTTTCTGCAGTCGAAGCGAACTCGCAGCCAAGTTGTGGCAAGGAATCTCCCAAATAAAGGCGGACAAACAAAGAACTTTCAAGTTTCACAAAGATTAAATCCCTAATTCCTTTTTTCACCCCGCAGTCGAAATAATTTTGCCCTGCATTCCGCCTCCCCAAATCCGCAATCCGCAATGAAATCTGTGTTACCTGTCCCGAGCGTAGTCGAGTGGATTCAGCCGTCAGCCGGCAAATCGCTTCTGGCGATGGGCGACAATGTCGTCCGGCAGACGAGTAACGGGCATTCACAGATACAAGTATCGAGAAATGACCGCTGCGAGTACGCCTTCCCGGCTGACAAAACAGCGTAAATCTGCGTTAAACCCGTGAGATGGCGGCCTTGCCTATCTCACGGGTTGAATCAGCGTCTAAAAAAATCTCTGCGTTCTCAGCGTTCTCCGCGGTTAAAATTTCCCTTCCGGGCACAAAAGAAAAAGGCCCCGTCCCTTAGGGACGAGGCCTTTATTCCGGTTTAATATTCGGTGTATTACTGAGGGACGACGTTGACCGCACAGGGGCCTTTTTTGCCCTGTCCGATATCGAAAGTCACCGCCTGGCCTTCTTGAAGGTCGGCGTAGCCGCCCATCTTAATCTCCGAATGATGAACGAACAGTTCTTCGCCGCCATCATCGGGGACAATGAATCCAAAGCCTTTTTTGCCGTTAAACCACTTTACTTTACCTGTACTCACTGTAACTCCTCTGGCCCTTGCGGACCACAAACTAAAACTTTGCCCCTCAATTTCTCTAATAGTAGGATACTCCTGAGGGACGTTGGAGTATCCTTCCTGAATGCGGCATTATACCAGAAACGTCCCTAAAGAAAACAAGAAAAATAAAAAAAACGCCTGCCCACATGGCTACCCCTAAGGGGTGTGGGGGCCTGTGGGGCTGCTGAAAACCCTTAAGATTCCCCTTGTCGCCCCCCTTCGCAATGACCGTTTTTGGTATTATTATTGTCATTGCGAGGTTTACCCGCCTCCGGCGGGCCGAAGGCCGTAGCAATCCAAAATCGGGGTTTCAAACCTTTAACAGCCCGCCATAGCCCTTATTTATAGGACCAAGCCGGTTTTCCGGCCCTATTCAATAATCAGGGGGGGCAGTTCCTTCGATGATGGCCAGACAGGTGCCGGCTGTTTATGGTCCAGGAAGCCCTCGAGTTTGCGAGCGCGGACGGGGTGCTGGAGTTTTCTTATGGCCTTGGCCTCGACCTGCCGGACGCGTTCGCGGGTAACTTTGAAGATTCTGCCGACTTCTTCGAGGGTATATGTGTAGCCGTCGCCGATACCGTAGCGGAGTTTGATGATTTCGCGTTCGCGATACGACAGTGTTTTGAGGACCAGCTCGATTCTTTCCTTGAGCATTGACTGGGTTGCGGTCGAAACGGGGGAATCGACGGCGTGGTCTTCGATGAAATCGCCGAAGTTGCTGTCTTCGCTGTCGCCGATGGGCCTGTCCAAGGAGATTGGGTGGCGGGAGATTTTCAGCACCCTTCGTGCCTCGTCGATGCTCATCACCGCTTCTTTGGCGATTTCTTCGATGGTGGGTTCTCTGCCGAGTCGCTGGGTGAGGACTTTGCCCGCGGTTCGCAGCCGGCTCATAGTTTCAATCATATGCACCGGTATGCGGATGGTCCTGGCGTGGTCCGCTATCGCGCGGGTAATCGCCTGCCGAATCCACCATGTCGCATAGGTGCTGAATTTGTAACCCCTTTTATATTCGTATTTGTCAACGGCTCGCATCAGGCCGGTATTCCCCTCCTGGATCAAATCCAGAAAGCTGAGGCCGCGGTTGCGGTATTTTTTGGCGATGGAAACGACGAGGCGCAAATTCGCGCTCGACAGCATTCGCTTTGTTTTTTCGTATTGCGCGAAGATACAGTCGATAACGTAGAGGCGCCTGTCAAGCTGGGCGGGAGTTTCGCAAATGAGGTCCTGAAGACCAGTAAGCTCCTGCTTCATAGCGTCGATATCTTCAACAACATAATCTTTGGTCGGCCCGGCGGCGATGATACCTTGTAACTGTCGCATCTTCACGGACATGCCGTGGAGTTTGTCCTTCATCGGGGCTATCCTGCTGGTGCGCAAACTCAACTCTTCGAGAAGAGTGGCGATACGTCGGCGGTTTCTGGTGAGGCGGCGCAGGATGGGGGCGGCTTTGGGGGAGTCGCCAAGCTGGAGAAATTCCTTTAAGAGGGTCTGGTTCATCGCAAGCAGGGCATTGATGGTATTAAGGTTCTGCGGGAGGCGTTTTTTTATGACGCTTCTGATGAGGTTTTCGGCGGTGCTGATTTTCATTGTTCTGTCGAAGGAGAGTCCTCCCTGCTGGACCTGCTGGAGGATTTCGACGGAGTTTTTGGCGCAATAGTCGTTTTCGAGCATTTTGCGTCTGAAGGCCATACGCGAAACCTCGATTTTGCGGGCGAGTGATATTTCGTTTTCCCTGTTAAGAAGGGGAATCTCGCCCATTTGCGTGAGGTATGTCCTGACGGGGTCGTCGACTCTGCGGCCCGGTTCGGCGCTGACAAGCTCTTTTTCGATGATTTTGTCTTCTTCGATGACAGGTTCTTCTTCGGCGACCGGCTCTACGGGTATTCCCGCTTCGACGGGTTCAAAGTCCTCTTCGGCAATTTCGGCGGGAGCGCCGTGCTTATCGACGTCGGCCTCGTCAATCAAGCTGATGCCCATTTCATCCAGCAACACTAATAGTGTGTCGAGGCGGGCGGGACTGACAAGTTCTTCGGGCAAATCGGCGTTCATTTCCTCGTAGGTGAGGTATCCTTTCTTCTTGCCCTTTTCTATCATCACCTTTATTTTGCCTTCGGCGTCGAGGGACGCCTGCTGTTTTGGCTGCTGGGCCTGGTCGGTTCGACTCTTTCGAGTCGGCTCAAGACCGGTTCGCTCGCCGCCAGCGGCGTGGTGTTTGGTTTTCTGGGCCTCAGCCGATGATTTTTTCTTTCCCACAATAAGTTTCCTTAAAAAACACTGACTATCATCAAAATTGCAAAATCAAATCATTCCCATATTTCGCGGGTTTTGTTTGGAGACGCAGCGAGTCAAATCCCGCTGGTCGCCTGTGATTTTCTTTCCCTGCTGTTCAACGTGTTCCAGCGCGGTCAAGGCGTCTGCCAGCCGTTTGGTGAAGTTGCCTTTTTCCGCTCCTTCGTGTTCGAGCGTGGTCATCAGGCCCGCAAGTTGCGGGTCTTCGACCGCGGAGCAGATGGTCTGTATCGACGCCCGCGTTTTTTCGGAGAGCGTCTGGAAGACGGCCTGCGCTACCCGTTCGAACGCGGGGACATCGAAGTTTTGGGGCGAGATTTTATCTTTTATGTCATCGAACATCGATGGATGCGCCAAGAGCACTTCAAGGATTTCACGCTGTGCGTTGGCGGAAAGCCCCTCGCCTAAATCGAGGGGCGTATGCGAATCGTCGGCTGCGCCGGTATATGATGAGGCGGTTCTTGCCCTGCTGCTTCTGCGGGTCAGCTCGTTGTGTATCTCTCTGGCGTCGAGGGACATAACGCGCGACAGGTTATTAATGATGAGTCCTCTTTCGATTGCGGAGACATTGCCGGCGGTGATGGCGGTAGCAATCGCATCGAGGTATTCATCGACGGCCTGCTTTTTGCCCGCGAGGGTTGGTTGTGAGCCGAGATTGGCATTAAGGCGAGCCCATTTGAATGTGAAGACGTCGGTCGCGTTCTCGATGATTTTCGCGAAGGGTTCTTTGCCCTGGGCGAGAAGGAAATCGCAGGGGTCTTTGCCCTGCGGGACTGACGCAATCGCGATATCGATATGGGAGCCGAGGGCGACCCCAAGGGCGCGGTTGGCGGCTTCGAGGCCCGCGGTGTCACTGTCGAAGAGGAGGACGACTTTTTTGGCGTATCTGCGGAGGATTCGAGCGTGGCCGATGGTGAAGCTTGTGCCGAGAGTGGCAACGACGTTTGAAACGCCGAACTGATGCGCCATAATGCAATCGGTGTAGCCCTCGACGACGACGGCGGTATCTGACGAGACCATTTGGTGACGGGCGTGGTCGAGGCCGAAGAGCGAGTTGCTTTTGTCGAATAGGGCCGTGGTTGGCGAGTTGATATATTTCGCGCCTTCATCTGATAGTGTTCTGCCGCCGAAGGCGATGATTTTACCTGTAGCGTCGGCGATAGTGAACATCAGGCGATTGACGAATTTATCGGATAGCGATGAGCCGGCTCCGACAACAAGCCCCGCCGCCAAAAGCAATTTATCCGGGATTTTCTTTTGTCTGGCCGCTGTCAGCAAATCGTTATCAGCCCCGAGGGCAAGACCAATTTGCCAGTTCTTAACGCTTTCATCCGAGAGTTGTCTTTCGGCGACATATTTTCTCGCGTCTTTACCTTTTTCGGGATGAGCGAGATTGGCGGCGAAGTATTTGGCGGCCCAGGCGTTGGCGCGGGCAAGGTCGTTGGGGTCGGCGTCTTCCTGAGTGTTGAGTTTTGAGTGTTGCGTTTTGAGTTGTTCTATTTTTATTCCTGCGCGGTCTGCTAATCGCTGGAGTGCCTGCGGGAAGGTGAGGTTTTCGCGCATCTGGATGAACTTGATGACGTCGCCGCCCGCGCCGCAGGCGAAGCATTTGAAGATTTGCTTTGTTGGGTTGACGTTGAAGCTTGGCCGGTGGTCTTCGTGGAAGGGACACAGGCCGAGCATTTCCCGGCCTTTGCGTTTGAGCGCAAGGTGCTCGCCGATGACATCGACAATGTCATTGGCCTGCTGAATGCGCGAAATTAAGCCCGTGTCAAAAGTTGGCATTTTTTTTGACGCTGATTTCGCTGATTGCGCAAAAATAAAAAACCATTAAATATCTGCGTTAATCTGCGCAATCTGCGTCCCACATTTTGGTTGCGGCCATTGGCCGCGCCACGTTAATCCGTGTTCACCCCGTGAGATGCCGCTTCACTATCTCACGGGGTAAATCCCACCCGCGGCGGGTAAATTTCATAAAACAACAAAACCCCGCAACAAATCCGCCCCGCCACACGCCGTTTGGCGTCCCTTACGGGAGGCGGGTAAACCCACCAAAAAGCTGGCGGGTAAACTCCGGCGGACAAGTTGTGGGGATAAACACAAATTGGTTATTGCACTATATTATAGGTGGCAATTGCCAAAAGTCAAGTTTTGGCCAAAAATAGCGTTTTCAATACTAAAAAACGCAGTTGATTAACAATTGGACATTTGTGGCAACAGGACAACGACATTGCTGATTTCGGATTGTCGAATGTCGATTTAAGCCACAGATTTCACAGATGACACGGATTTTCTACACTATGTTGTCATTCCCGCGAACGCGGGAATCCAGTTTTGTTAAACGTTTTTTAGACGCTGACTAACGCAAAATAACGCTGTTTTTTTACCACTCCCGAAAGGAACGGCTTGCGCCAGGAGAGCGCGAAGGGACACGAAGAATTTTTTCAGATACGGATTAACACTGTTTTGGAGAACGAGAAATAACATCGACTGTGGAGATTGGTCGAACCATCCACAGCCGATTCTAAGTTCTACATTCTTAATTCTAAATTCGGTTTACGCTTTTCGTTTTCGCAGAAACAGGCCGCCGAGGGTCAACAACAAAAGAGTGGCGGGTTCGGGGATGGTGTAAACAAAGGCGTGGACACCTGTGTCGTCCCAGCAGAGACCTGAGATATTATCGCCATCGATGCTTGTTGCTTCTGTCCACCATGCGCCCGGCTTTTGGAGAGTTGTCCATGTTGAGCCGTCGTAAAGAAAACCATAGTAGCCGGAGGAGTTACCATAAACACCAACAATATTGTCGCCGTCTATGCCAAAGGCAGATGTGGAATATGCCCCGGGCATATCGAGAGTTGTCCAGCTTGAACCATCATAAAGACAGCCATGAACGGTACTCATGTCACTGAAACTACCCACGACTTTGTTTCCTGAAATGCCGTACATTTCCAGATAGTACCAGCCAGGGTTATCGAGGACTTTCCAGTTCGTGCCGTTATAGATAAAACTCTTGCCGTAGGTGCCGTCAGGATTAATTGACATACCGACAACGTTGCCGCCGTCTATTGCGTATGCCTCCGTTCCGATTGAGCCGGGCATATTGGGAAGAGTTGTCCAGGACGAACTTGAAGTGTTGTAGATAAAACCGCTGGTTGCGGCATTGCCCCAAGAGGAGGTTCCGACGACATTGCTGCCGTCTATGCCGTATGCTCGCGTGTAAGGTGCGCCGGGCATGCTGATTAAGCGACAGCCTGAGCTGTTATAAATAAAACCCTGGTCTGCTTGATTGGCAACACAAGTACCTACAACAGTGCCCCCGGAAATTCCGACAGCCCCTTCCTGGAACCATTCCGGCAAGCTGGGGGACAAGTTGGGTATGTCTAAAGTTTTCCAGGTGCCGGCTAATGCATAAGACGAACAGAAAAAGAATATCGTAAAACAAATAAAAATTGGTTTTAGACACGTCTCTCTTCTCATACCCTTCTCTCTTCATTGCCTTTTGCCCCCAGACAAAAAGCACAGGATAATAGTATAAGGGGGGAAAGGACAGTTTGTCAAGAAAAAAGTGGATTTTTAGCCACAGATTACGCAGATTGCACTGAGAGTTTTTAGTTTTGAGTTACAGAGATTGCCCGCCAAACAAACGGCGGGGAAACTTCGCGTCAATTGCGGACTTGTCCGCCGTAGGCGGATTTTATCGCGAAAAGCAGGGCTGGCAAAAATAGATGACAATCCGCGGTTTCCATTCCTCAGTGGAGCTTGAGGCCTTTCTCATCAGACAAGAATTTTTTGAGATCGTCACTGGTTATTTTTGGATCGTATTCTCTCATTTCGCGAGCGAACGTTTCGAATTCCCCGAACAGCGATTGGTCATCACCTTTTCGCCTACGCTCCTCATCGATATAAGGTTTGGCGGCTTCCCACCACCGAGTTGCATACCAACTGAAGGATGATTCAGCGAGATCCTTGTTGAGAAGACCTTCATTATATACGGTAGCGATTGACTCAAGCAAATCCAAAACCTCCTCGCTCATCTCGTCGTGATGCAAGGGATTATAGGGATCACACTGCTCTGCGAAAAGTTTGCGTGCTCCTTTCATATCATTGGAGTCAAAACGCGCCTCTAAAGTCAGCCAAGTTTGGACGCTTATCTGACGAGAAGTTCCCATGTGGGCTTCGAATGCGAGCCATAAGGTTGCACAAGCAAGTAAACCTGTAAAGGCCACCAGAACCCAAGTTGGATCACACATGATTATCTCCTTCTATCACACCCAAATTTTGTTTATATTGCGGAGACTACGAGCATTTTTAATTCTGCCATAATTCCTATTTATTTTTGTTTCCCAATCCGCCTTCGCCATTTTGGCTTCGGCGGATGAATTCTACCGACAAAACCTGCCCGAATACAATCATTTTTTACCATTCCCGGTCCCAGAAGGGAATGGCGAAAAACACCCTAACGTCTGTCGCCATCGTCACTTGCAAATAATAGTGGGGACATCGTTTTGCTCGTTTTTGCCATAACTTCTTTTATGCCAAGGTGTTAAATTCTGGACAAAAACAGTTGTTATCCACTTTCGCGCAAGTGTTTTTCGCCAAATCCGGAAATTCTTAAATAATTTTTTACTCCTTAAGCAATAACAACTTAAGTGCATTTCGGCCTATCCCCAAAACACGATTTTTCGTCAAAAGCGCGCAAGTTCGCGCCATATACAGAGAGACCATGTGGGTCGCTTCGGGGTGAGCATCCCCAACAAATTTACTGTTTTAAATTTTTGGATCCCCGACTGCGGTTCCTAACGGAGCTTGAGTCGAGGACAAGGGAGAGGATTATGAAAGTCAACTTAATAATTAATGTTCCAAACTGGCTCGACTTTCTTTTCGCCTGTCCCCTTCTCGCCTATCGCCTTGTCCGTTTCGGCTACACCTTCCGCAGGATTTATGTGGGCGAAGGCAAATACGCGATTGTTGACCAGAAGGATTTCTACCGGCTAAATAAATTAGAATGGCTGGTCAAAGAGGACTACGACAGTATTTATGCCGTGCGTTTTTTCAGACGCCCCGGTGAGAGCTCGAAACTAATATCCATGCACAGGTTTATTTGTAATCCTCCCGCGGGCCTGCTTATCGACCACATAAATTGTAACGGTCTCGATAACCGCAGAGACAATTTGCGATTAGCGACGCATTCACAGAACAACTGTAACAGACCAAAGAGAAAAAACACCACGTCCCGATTTGTCGGAGTTCATTTCGCGAAGAAGATGAACAAATGGGCCGCGCAAATCAAATATAGAGGAGGGAAAAAATGGCTCGGGTACTTTGATAATGAAACGGACGCTGCAAAAGCGTTTGATGCTGCCGCCAGGAAGTACCACGGCGAATTCGCAAGGTTAAACTTCCCGGAATCAGCGGACAGCGTACAGCGGGTAGCGTATAGGGCAGAGAGCAAAAAACAGTGTAATCAGTGAAATCTCGCCGAAAGGTGTCCCTTACGGGAGTGGTTAAAAAAGTAGTTTCTTAAATAGTTCCATCGGCATACCCATTACGTTTGTCATAGAGCCATCGATGTGGTCAACGAATGGGTCATTGTCGCGGATGGAATAGGCGCCGGCTTTATTTCGCCAGATGCCGCTTTTGATATGCGAGGCAATCTGGGCATCGGTAAGTTTCTTCGGATAAACAATCGTCGTCTCGGCTTCGACGATTTTCAGATTGCGCGATTTATAGATAAGGGCGAGGCCTGTGATAACCTTGTGGAGTTTGCTGAAGAGCATTCTTGTAATCTCTTCGGCGTGTTTCGCGTCACGGGGTTTGCCTATGATTTGGCCCTCGAAATCGACGACGGTATCAGCGCCTATGACAATCGAACCGGGGCACTTGTCGGCGACGTCGTTTGCCTTGGCGAAAGCAAGCTGTCTGGCGTATTCGGCGGGGGCGATATTTTCAGTCGGGAAAACGGATTCATCAATTTGGGAGACGACGACGGTGAATTTGTAGCCGGCGTCCGTGAGAAGTTGTTTACGCCTTGGGGAGGCCGACGCGAGAATCAGGGGTAAATGTTTAATGTTCAATATCCAATATCCAATAATAATGAAGTGGTTATTTGAGCTGTATGGGGTAAGTTATTTTTCGGCAGAAGGCGAGGTATTTTTTTTCGATTTTATCGAACGGGGTGCCCTCTGGGTCTGATTCTTTTTTTTTCACAGTCGATTCCTGGCCGATAATATAATGCTCGAACAACATTTTGCCGACGGCGCTGTTCCAGGCGACGGTGATGGGTATATTTCTGTCGGCGGCAATTCTGATATCCCGTCCGGCCAGGGGCCACTGGCCGTTAAGGCCATCGAAGAGCAGCTTTTGATATTGGGGGAAGTGTTTGCCGTACTCGTCTTCGCGGAGGAAGCGGACAAGGGCGTATGCCTGGCTGTAGAAGGCGGCAACGGCGTCATCGCCTTCGGTTACGACTTCGCCGGGATTGAGCGTTATGAGGGCCTTGAGAGGGATAACGTTATTTTTGAGGAAGGTTCTTTTGAGCGGGCCAAGGCGGTAGCCATTGCGGTCGGACTCGAAGGTAAAGAAACCCCCGTTATATTCGGCTACTTCGAACTGCATAGCGATGCCTTCGTCGAGCCAGCTCGGCAGGCGGTATTTGAAGAGTCGCGAGTTGAACTGGTGCCAGCCCTCGTGGCCCAAACTTGAGAAGGTTCGTTCGAGGCCGATGTTATAGGTAACGCACGCGCCGTTGAGATAATATGCGCCAGTTCTGATTTTGAGATACATAGGCGCCTGCGGGCCGGTGAAACCTATCGTGAATGCCTCCCACTGCTGACGGTTGGCGAAGAGATAAACGGTGAATGGGGTTGAGGTCTCGATTGGATTGGGGAGCTGGTTTTGATAGCCGCGATAGGCGGACTCAACGAAACCGGGAACCTGTGAGAGCATAAGGGGCTCAAGGAACGTTGTGTAGATTTCGTAGTGGGCGGTGGTGAGTTTGAGGCCTGTGCCGAACCGGTTTTCCCATAAGTCGACTGCCTTAAGAGCGGGAAGCTGTTTATTTTTCAGGTAGGCGGACATACCGCCGGGGGTATTGATGTCGGCGGCGTATGATACGCCGGAAAAATAAAAACAGCCACAGATTACACTAATCGCACTGACAGACACTGACTTCAATACGGACTGACACCGACCTACGTTTTTCCCTTTTTCATTTTTACTTTTTACTTTTGGTATCATATATCTTTGAAAGGTGAGCCGAAGACCTCGGCGGAGAAGAGAAACACTTCGGTTTTCGGGTCTTTCCATGCATCTTCGGGCAGGCCCGCCTTGTGGGAGCAGCAATAGGAGAGAAATTCTTCTTTTGACCAGCCCGTTTCCTCGGCCACCTGTGGAAGAAAACAGCCGGAGAGGTAACCCTTTTTTATGTATATGCCATCGACGCCGAGGCGAAGGGAAAGCGGGTCGGCGGTTTTTTTCAACGGGGACAAGACGGAGATTTCGATATCGAGGTTTGGCAGGTCGTCGGGGGTAATTGGATTGTCGAAAAACCTTGTATCGCCGGTAGCGGAGGCCTTTGCCATTTCGACGACCATATTTACGAGTGGCTTGTCGGCGGTGAACTGGCCTATACAGCCGCGAAGCTCGTCGCCGGTTTTGAGGGTAACGAAGCAGCCGAGGTGAGTGGCGAGGTCGGGGTCGTCGGCCTCAACTTTGGGCGGGCGTTTGCCGGTGATGACGGCCTCGACGGTATCGTGTGCGACTTTCAACAACGCATGTTTTTGGGCGTCATTCATAAACTATCGTTCTATTTATTCGCCGTCCTTCTTAGCTTCAGATGGCGCGGTCATCCTCTGCCGTACAAAGGCAATTGCACCCGGCATTAATGAGATGACAATGATGGCCATAATAACAATTGTGAAATGGTTTTTCACGACGGGGATGTTGCCGAAGAAATAGCCGCCGAGAACGAAGGTTCCGGTCCAGGCAATCGTCCCGCCGACGCTGTAAGTAAAGAATCGCCAGTAAGTCATTCTGCCGATACCCGCGACAAAAGGAACGAAGGTGCGGAAGATGGGCATAAAGCGTGCGATTACGACGGTCTTTCCGCCGTGCTTTTCATAGAACCGATGGGTTTGGTCAAGATGCTTTTTGCTGAGGATTCGCACGTTTTCCTTGTGGAAAATTTTAGGGCCTACCAAATACCCTATCCAATAATTGGTATTGTCGCCGCAGACAACGGCCGCAAACAAAAGCGGCCACATAAAGCGTATTTCGAGAACGCTGTTTGGTAGGGCGGCAAGAGAGCCGGCCGCGAAAAGCAGGGAATCGCCCGGCAAAAATGGCGTTACGACAAGTCCCGTTTCGCAGAAGATGACAATAAAAAGAATGAGATAAACCCAGGCGTGATACTGCGAGACGACCGTCTCGAGGGTTTTATCAAGATTCAGAAACATTTTTATTAAATCCACAGTCGCCAACATTTCCATGCTTTTAGAGTAAAGGAAAATGAGGAAAATGTCAATTATGAAGACGGGGACGGACGCGGACTCTTTTTAGACGCAGATTGCGCTGATTTACCCGCCAAACTGACCGGCGGGCAAGCGCTGTTTTTTTGTTTTAGCCACAGAGATCACAGGGGCCACAGAGTTTTTTTAGACACGGATTTACACTGATTAACACTGCTTTTGCTCGGCTTTGCGTCCTCAACCAAGGGTATTCTCGATGCGAGCATCTGTGCTACCCTTTTGTTTCGTCCGCAGAATCCCGAAAAAACGGGCTTCTTCATATAAGCCGAGCAAAATGACGCTGATTTAGCCGGAAGACAGTTCGCATTGCAGATTTGGGATTGTAGATTGCGGATTTTGGGATGCGGACTGCGGCCCGCCTTTGTTAAAACTACGGCGGGTAAAATTTTGCCGTTATCGCCTCCCGTTAGGGATGGCCAAGCCATTATGGCGCTAAGCTTTTTTAACTTGCCGGTTTTATCTTTGAATCGCCCTGAAAAAAGGCTTCTGATCCCTTTTTCTCCAACTCCTTTATACGGATATTGCGGAACTCAAGCGCGTCATCATGGCCGAGAAAACCGATATGGCCTTTTTTATTCTTAAGGCCTGGGTGTTTGCGGCCATCTATGGTTGGGAAGGTAATCTTGTCGAGGTTGGCATCAACAATGGTTGTACCGTTAAGGTTTACGATAATATGAGGGCCGTCGGCAACGATTTCCTCATAGTTCCACTGGCCGAGGGGTTTCAAGCAGCCGGTCATGGCGGGGACGACGCCGTAAATCGAGCCGTGGTACTGATAAGGTTTAAGCTTATAATAGTCCTTGCGATTCGGGTCATTGTATTTTGCACTGGTGTCGTCGAGTATCTGAATCTCCATACCCACATAAGCGGCGTCGCCTTCAAGCGGCGTGCGAATACCTACGCCGTTGTTGGCGCCGTCTGTGAGTTTAAATTCAAAACGAAAAACAAAATCACTGTATTCTTTTTCAATATAAAGATTGCCTCCCCCGACGTTTGGCAAAACTACAATATTGCCGTCTCGCGCAGCATAGCCGGCCGTGTTACCGACCCAGCCGGTCAGGTCCTTGCCGTTAAACAGCGGAACAAAGCCCTCGGCTTTCTCCTCAACCGATACATTCTGCTCCGAAGCTGCGCCCGGCGACATCGGTAAGCAAAAGAAGCACAGAGTTAACACCGATAAAACAACCAACCATGATTTGTTATTCATTTTTTTTGCCATTTTAATTCCCTTATGTTCGGCCACAGAGGTTTTCTTTTTATTTTAGCCACAGAGGACGCAGAGATTTTTTAGCCACAGATTACACGGATTACACAGTTTTTTTAGACGCAGATTTGTGATTGCCGGTTTTATCTTTGAATTGCCAAAAAGCGTTTGCTCAATTTTACCCCTGCTTCTATGAATCCGTTTCCTGAACGAGTACCCAAATACTTTTTAACGGCAAATCGGCCTTAATTTCCGCAGAAAACTTTTCGTAATAACGTAGGACATTCTCAACCACATCTCCTGCGTCCCAAAGACGCAGTTCGAAGAAATCTTTCTTTGTCTCAGCGATAGCCGTTCGTTTGAATCCTCCCCATGCCACAAACAAACCTTGTTCTGCTTTGAAACTCTTAATCACCCCCTGAAACTCACGAAGCGGTTTAACATCCTGTTGTGTATCTCCTCCCTTTACTTGGACGAGTAATCGCGGCGGGTCAAATCCCATTGGGCCGCGTCCTGCAATTATATCAACTCCGCCATCTGGCCCCGGCTTAGATACCTCCGTTACATATCCTTGTGCTTCCAAAATCGCATTGACTAAATCTGCAAGCTGATGACCAGTAAACTTCTGCGCAATCCATAATCGTATCTGTGTGGTTGCATTATCTGCCAAATCTACTAAAGAACCCAATTTCTCATCTGTTACCTCTTCTGCTTCTTCAGCGATTGTTACTTGTGGAGGGGCTTTGCCCTCTAATATTGCCTTAATACGTTCTTCCGCGTTGTTTCGTTGGATTTGGCAAACGGTCATAAACGCGCCGAGAGAATAAAGCAGGTCTTGGTCGAAACGATTACGTGGGATATCCTGTTGAATCCATCTTACGTCTCTCGTATGCCTCGCATCTTCCGGATTATTGGGCCGATATTCGTAATCTCCTGTCACTTTGCCAATCGCAATGGCATCCTGTGTTTTTAATGGCAAAACTACCAAATCTCCTATTTTAATGCGTTTTAAAAAGGCCCAAAGCTGTCCTCGATAGTTGTATAACTGTTTCAAAGCGCCGCCAGGAAAGGCCTTTCGCAAACCTTCTAACAATTCTTCTCTCGTGTTGAATTCAGATAAATCCCCCATTTCACTCCAACCAATTACTGCCTGCTTTTTATTGAGAGCCCATTCTTCTTGTTGGCCTCTTCCGCCTGCCCTTACCAACCATATTGCCATGCCAGTTTCTCCTTTTTTTCTTCTATCTATCAGACGAACTTATTAAATTTATCCTTTATTTTGAAGTGGATCAAACTGATGTGTTTCAGTAAAACCGCATTCAGTGCATTGATGTGTTCTATCCAATACCCCCATAATGCCGTATATTTGGTTTGGCTCGCTTTTTATTAACTTCCAACTTGCCTTTCCGCATTTAGGGCAACGTTCCCCTTTTTCCAACATCTCAAGTTGCTGTTTCAATGATAGATTTTCTCCCCTTAGTCTGAAGTTCTCTTCCTGCAATGAAATTACTGTTTCTTTTAGCTCAATTATTTTTTGCTGAGCTTCTAAAGTTGCCCCCTTTTTTAATAGTTCTAATATTATTCCAAAGGCTTCTTTGATATTTTGAATATCCATTTCATTGCCTCGTGGTTAATAGAATTATGCCAGTTTGTAGGCGATTTGCTCGTCGAGGGTGTCTTTTACAGTGATGGCGCGGATGATTTTGCCGGTTTTCTTTGAATTGGAAGCAGGTTTCTTAGCCATAGGTAAATAGTGTAAGGGATATGGGGATATTTGCAAGATAGAATCGGGCCCCCCGTCGTTTTGCTTCTCAGGGGGCGCAAAACGAGACGCGGGGGTCTGCGCTACGCTTCAAGGGGCTAAATGATGCGGAAAAAGGATAAATCGATATAATGTTGGTATGCCTGAATATTATGTTTATATACTGGCAAGCAGGAAGAATGGGACGCTGTATGTCGGGATGACAGAGGATGTAGGGGCGCGAACGGCAAGACATAAGACGGGTAATGGTTGTAAATTTACAAAGGATTACGAAGTCAATAAACTTGTATATTTAGAGAAATGCGAAAATAGGCAAACGGCAATGGCGAGAGAGAAACGATTGAAGAAATACAACAGGCGATGGAAAATCAGAGTCATAGAACAATTAAACCCTAAGTGGGAAGATTTATTCGGCGAAACGATAACTGCAAATAATCCTGGATCCCCGGCAGAAGACCAATGAAGCTAACCCCGAGGACCTTCGCTGCGCTACGGGCGGATAAGGAAAATTATGGCGATAAGTAAACAGTTTGAAAAACGTGGTGACGGATTGCTGGTCAGAGCGCCAGCAAAAATCAATCTTTCCTTATTGGTAAAAGGTAAGAGGCCTGACGGGTATCACGAACTCGAAACCATAATGGCGAAAATCGACTGGTATGATGAGATACTTATTGAAAATAATTTAGAATTCAGAATTAAGAATTCAGAAACAAGAAAAGATGGCAATAAGGAGAAGGGGCGTGCGGATATCGAATTGATATGCAAGGGGCCATACGAGGTGCCGGCGGGAGAGGATAACTTGGTTTATAAGGCAGCAAAACTAATACTGGAAAAAGCAATCCCCGCTTACTGCATGCGGGGACAGGCAAGGAAAAAGCAAAAAGGAAAAATAAATAAGGAATTAGAGAAGAGAGAGAAACCTCTCAGGATAACGCTGACGAAGAATATGCCGGCGGGGACAGGACTGGGGTCGGGAAGCAGTAACGCGGCGGGGACATTGATGGGCATCAACAGGTTTTTGAAGCTGGGATTCAGCAAGAAAAAGCTTATGGAGCTGGCGGCTAAATTGGGCAGTGACGTGGCGTTTTTTTTAGGCGGGCCGCTGGCAATGTGTACCGGCAGAGGGGAAAAAGTAAAAAAAATAGACAAATGTGAATTTGGGGTATTGCTGATTGTACCCGACGTAAATGTTTCCACACAAAGGGTTTACGCAAACTATCGGCACGATTCAGCGAAATATGGACGGCTGCACAAGGAAATAAGTGGGTATATTAAGAAAAAGAGGATTGATTTAGTTTGTGAATTGTGCGCAAATATGCTTCAGGAAAGTTGCTTTGAGTTGAATACGAAACTTAGAGAGTTGAAAAAGAGGATTGAGCGAGCAGGAATCAGGCCCTTATGTCTGAGCGGGAGTGGTTCATCGATGTATTGCGTTATTAACAAAGGCAATGAGGAAAGAGTCAAGGCATACCGAAATAATTCCGCCGCGAGTAAGCTTGCGCGAGATTTTAGTTTCAGGAGCATAATTGTAAACAACAACAGTTGGTAGCTAATTTAGTGAGGCACGAGTATGCAAATCAGCGAAGTTAGAGTCAAGCTAATAGAGAACAAGGACGACAGGTTGAAGGCGTTTTGCTCGGTGACGATGGACAATGAGTTTGTGGTGCGTGATATAAAGATAATCGAGGGGACCAACGGGTACTTCGTAGCAATGCCGTCAAGGAAGATGAGCGACCATTGCGAGAAGTGCGGCGGGAAGAACCATCTTCGGGCGAAGTTCTGCAACAACTGCGGAGCCGGGCTTCCTGAAGACCGGGCAAGGAAGGATGTTAAAGGCAGGATGAAGCTGCACGCCGACATAGCGCATCCGATAAACGCCGATTGCAGGAAGAAGATTCAGGACAAGGTAGTGGCTGCGTTCACGGAAGAGTTGGAGAGGTCGAAGCAGCCGGGGTATAAGCCGGTGGAAATGGATGAGCCGGATGACGAAGTCCCAGAGATAGTGACGTAGCCGGAAACACGGCGCAGACGGCCAGATATAATAAGGCCGCCGATATTAGAAAGTGACAGTTCCGTTAAATTCGGAACTGATAGAGCGGCCGGGTGCGGTGGGGTAAACCCGGCTGTTTATTTAGATTTTCAAGTCGTCGAGTACCTTTTCGAGAGCAAGGTCCAGCCGTTCGGTAAGGTTGTATCTGCCTTCGGTGAGTTGTTGGCGAACCTTAAGGACCTTTTGCTTTCGGACCTCAGGCATTACGGCAATCTTCTTTAGCACCTGGCCGAGCGGGGTGCTGTTCATATTGTCGAGAATCTGTTCCATAAGCAGATCATCATCCGCAATCAGGTCATCAAATACGGATTCGCTGGCGGGTTCAAGGTTGAACCGTTGGTCTGCAAGCCAATCATTACGAGTAAAATCGGACATCACTATTACCTTGTCTGTCAGGCCACAGGCGAAAATTTCCATCTTTTCGACCATAAGCTATCAACCACTATATCTTGTATGTCCCATAATCCTTTTTGGGACCCCAATCTTGTTTACAGTGTTGTTATCGACAACGGTACCTTAAAAACTTTAGCGAATGCGAGGGCAAGATGCAGTTTTGCTTAACCATTTGTAAAACCGGGGATTACGTTCGTTTTTGGTAAAAAAAACGGGTATCAATACTGAAAATCGCACAAAAAAAGTGGAAATGGGTGGTTAAATCTCATCCAAAATGAGGGGACGGCTACGGTTTTTACACATACTACATATAGTGGCCTGATTTAAAGCCGGAAAATACGGATTTCAGGGGGTAACCCGGCAGATTTTTCCGGACCCTCCTTCGCTCTGCAAGCTACGGAGGGCAGGCCCTGCCACAGGAATTACCCCCAGGCAGGCCTGGGGGCTAAACAATAGACGGGGTAACCCTCACCTTACAAAATTGTTTTAACATGCGCGCGAGATTTTTTCATAATGCGTATTAAGGGTTATTAGCAGCGGAGATGGCATCGGTCAGGGTAAGGGTGCCTTCGTAGAGGGCACGGCCGACAATAGCGCCTGCTGCGCCGAGGGAGGCGAGTTTCCTGATATCCGGGACGGTTGTAACGCCTCCTGAGGCAACGACGGGTACTGAAACGGTGTGGATGAGGACCTTAGTTCTTTCGAAATTAGGCCCGGCAAGCATACCATCCTTGGCGACGTCGGTGTAGATTATTGCGGCTATAGGCAGCACAGCGGCCTCACGGGCAAGTTCGAGCAGGGACTTGGGATGTTCGTCATACCAGCCGCCGGTAACGACGTGCGAACCTTTTGCGTCGAGGCCCAGGGCGACTCTGCCGGGGAAACGTTTAGTCATATCGCTGAACCACTCGAAGTCGTTGACCGCCTGAGTGCCGATGATTACTCGCTCGATTCCCAAATCGAGGAGTTTTTTAATGTCCTGCTCGGTTCGGAGTCCGCCGCCGACCTCGATTTTGAGCTTTCCCAATGCCGCTATGGCGGAGATGGTGTCGGCGTTTACGGGCCTGCCTACTTTAGCGCCGTCGAGGTCAACGATGTGGACCCATTCGGCACCTTGTTCGATGAATTCCTGCGCCTGTTTAACGGGGTTGTCCTGGTAGTTAATCTGTCGATGGTAGTCGCCCTGAATGAGGCGGACGCATTTGCCGCCGCGGAGGTCGATAGCCGGTATGATATACATTGTTTCGTCCTTCAAAAAATTAAATCAGTATATCCGACGGGGCAATCCGCCTGCGGCGGATAAAGCCCCGCCCTATTTATCTATTCGTCGCCGGTTTGACCAGCTTTATATTAGTCGCTTTCGGGAAGGCAAACGACGGTTGTTTATTCAACAAGGCATATCCGAAGTTGAGCATCGTATCATTACCGAGCTTGGAGATTCTGATGGGGTCAATAAAGAAATTGACGATGAACCCCTTGACCCTGCCGAGGTAACCATTGGGTTTGGTCGCCCTGTTAACAGACACTACCGTTACTTCCATCCTGGGCTCGTCCTGGCATTTTTTGAACGTGAGCGTGGCCACGCGAGCGATTATCTCATTATATTTGTTCTCGTATTTATACTGCCCTTTTTCAGGTTTTACGCTATAGAGCCCGATGGTAACGGGGCTTTTTTGACCTCTGATATTGAAACATAAATCCACCTGGGTAACGGTTACATTGGAATCGGCTATGGTTCCCTTGACATCTATTCGGCCAAAACCTTCTCCCTCCAACCTGATATAATCGAGGACGTTCTTTGCGGGGGCGTTTTTCTTTATCTCTTCGCCGAAAGTCGCCATAACCTCATTGGAGTCGAAAATATCCATGAAGAAGCCGCTTCCCTGCATCTCGAATTCGCAACTGGCAATGAAGGAATCCAAGACGACGCTTTTTTCATACGATATAAACATCACCCGCTGCCGGTTATTGGGGCTGATTTCGGTAGAAACGCGGGTGGGCGAAACAAGGGGAATAAAATACATAAACGAGGCGGTGGGAGTTTTCATGGGCTTAAGGCCGTTGTAGCTTAACATAACGACTGGGCCGTTGGAGCCGTTGCTGTCCGCCGGTGGTTCGGCGCCGCGGCTACTTATGCGACTGTTTGGGTCGACGCATATTCCGATGCCGGCCATTAAAAGCAGTGTGCAAAAAACGGTAACAACAAACAAATCTGACCATCGTCGGCACATCAAAATTTTACCTCAATTTTTCCAATAAGCGTTCACAGATTACCCCAAACAGTGAATGTATCAGCCGGTGGGATTTTAGGGCAGCGCCGGTTTGCTTTCAATCATATTCCCGCGAGGCCTATTGTTCTTGCAATTTTGCGTGTCAGAATGTATAGGATATAGTATTCGGCTTAGCCCCACCCGAAGCCGGGTTGGAGAGGTGTCGGAGCGGCTGAACGAGCCGGTTTCGAAAACCGGTGTGCTCTTTATTGAGTACCGCGGGTTCGAATCCCGCCCTCTCCGCCATTCTTTTGTTCACCTTCAGGTGAACAAAAGAATGGCGAGATCTCGCCTCGCCAAGCAAAGCTTGGCGAGGCGGATCCGTTATAAAAATATGCCGTATAGCGTTTATATTTTGCTGAATAAATTAAGAACACAGACATACACAGGCGTTGCGTCTGATGTAGAGGAACGCTTAAAAGAACATAATGACGGCAAAGTGTTATCCAGTCGCCCATATCGCCCGTATGAAATGATTCATGTTGAAACATACTCTACTTTGAAAGAAGCACGACAAAAGGAGCTATTCTATAAATCTACGACTGGCCGCAGAAGATTACGTGAAATAATCAGCCGAGTATCTACCGATGTAAACCATTAACTTTTAGGGTTCAAATGCGCATTGGATTGGGACAATTTGACGCAGTAGTTGGAGACCTTGAAGGTAACGCCAAGAGGATGCAGGAGATTTACGGGCAGGCGGTCGAAAAAAAGGTTGATTTGCTTGTGTTCCCGGAACTGGCGGTTTGCAGTTATCCGCCTGAGGATTTGCTGCTAAAAAAACATTTTCTGGATGACAATAGGCAGGTCGTGGAGAAACTCGCGCGGAGGTGCCCGGATATAACAATAGTCGTTGGCTTCGCGGATTATTATCGCGGGAAAACTTACAACGCCGCGGGGGTGTTACGGAACGGGCGGGTGGCAAATGTTTATCGCAAGGGTCTTTTGCCAAACGAGGGCGTCTTCGATGAGCCGCGGTATTTTGAGCCGGGCAACAAGCCGATGATTATTACGCTGGATGGCTTGAATATCGCGATAACCATTTGCAGGGATATATGGGACATCGATTGGCTTGACAGGTTTCTCAAGTGTGCGGGGCAAATCGATACGCTGCTGAATATATCGGCGTCGCCTTTTCATCTTGGAAAAATCAGGACGAGGGAGGACATAGTCAGCGATTGCGCAACACGGTTCAAGTGCCCGGTCGGCTATTGCAATCTTGTCGGGGGGCAGGATGAGCTTATTTTTGACGGGCGGAGCATGTTCACCGACGCGACGGGGAAAATCGTCGCTATGGCCAAGGCGTTCGAAGATGATTTGCTAATAGCGGATATTACAAAGAAAGGCAAAGCGGTTCGCGTTGAGCCGCAGCCAGACAACAGCAGGACCGATATCGGCTTACTCGAAGAGGCGTATCGTGCCCTTGTGCTTGGCACAAAAGATTACGTTAGGAAGAACGGCTTCAGCAAGGTGCTTATAGGATTGAGCGGGGGTATTGACTCGGCGATAACCACGGCCATCGCGGTCGCGGCGCTGGGCGCCGAAAACGTAACGGGAATCACAATGCCATCTAAATTCAACAGCGCTGAGACAATTAGCGACGCAGAAAAATGCGCTAAAAACCTTGGGATTAAATTTATGACTATCCCAATCGGCTCTGTTCTGGAACAATTCAACGGTTCGCTCGAAAAAGTTGACGGCTGGGACAGCAAGGGGCTTGCGTATGAGAATTTACAGGCAAGAATCCGGGGTACAATTTTGATGTCGCTGAGCAACCAGTTCGGCGCATTAGTTTTGACCACGGGGAATAAAAGCGAAATCGCGGTGGGCTATACGACACTTTACGGAGATACGGCGGGTGGATTCGCGGTCATAAAAGACGTTTTCAAAACGATGGTTTACAAACTCGCGAAATACATCAACGACACAAACGGCAGGGAGGTCATACCGAAAAGCGTTATCGACAGGGTGCCGACCGCGGAACTGCGTCCGAATCAGAAGGACAGCGATTCGCTTCCTGAATATGACCTATTAGACAAGATTCTTAAGGGGTACGTTGAGGATGATAAATCGGCCCAGCAACTGATTGACGAGGGACTGCCCAAAGAGGCCGTAAGCAGGGTCATTCGTATGGTTGACCGCAACGAATACAAGAGAAGGCAGTCGCCGCCGGGGGTGAAAATCACGCCCAAGGCGTTCGGGAGGGACAGGCGTCTGCCCATTACAAACCGTTACAATCACGGCAACGGTTTAAAGTAGGCCCGCCCAGATTACTTTGTCGGCGTTTTGTCCGGCTTCGGCTGTCTTTCTTTGAGTGCAGTGACAATTGCCCGGGCAAACTGCACAGTCACCGACGAATCGTTTGCGGTTATGATGTGCCCATCTCGCTCAACGGCGGAGCCGGTGTATTGCGCCCCGGTTTTTTTCATTTGTTCCCGCTGCTGCGGCAGACCGGTCGCCCGCACACCCCGCAGGACGCCAGCGTTAGCCAGAATCATCGGGGCAGCACTTATCGCCGCGATAACCTTGTTTCTGGCGGACGCCTCGCGCGCGATGCGGAGCACGGCAGGGTTGTTGAAATAATCAGCAACACCGGGGCCGCCAATAAAGACCACCGCATCGAAATCCTCGACCTTCAAGTTATCGAGGGTAATCTCCGAGGCGACAATACCGCCAAATGCCCCTTGTATCACCCCAATCTTCGAACTCGCGACAACAGCTATGATACCCGCATCTTTCAAAACTTGCTGGGTCTCAAAAAGCTCGGCATCGGCAAACCGGGCGGCAGGAACAATCAGGACGGCCTTTTTTGTGATCTGGACGGCGGGCTGTGACTGGTCCTGAGATTTTTGCTGCACAAACGGATAACCTACGCAGACAATGAACAGCGGCTCAAGCTCGGCGGGCAATTCGCAGACCCTAGCGACATTTCTTGTTTCGAAATCGCCAACGGGCATCGAGGCCAGTCCCAGTGATACGGCCTGCAACTGAATGTTCTGGGCGACGCAACCTGCTTCGAGCTGCATTAATTTCTGGGCTTTATTGCCGTATTTGACTGCGACCTTTCGGGCGGAGCCGGCGATAACAATATCGCAGGCGGCATCTTCGACGGGTCCCTGTCCTGAAGCCGCGGCGGAGAGTTGCTTTCGCAAGCCGAGGGAGGAAATCTGTTTAAGGGAATGGCCTTCGGGGTTATAAACGAATAAGCCCTCCGGCGTGACCAAATAAAGCTCTATAGGATACAAGTCCCCCACCGAGGGCGCGACGCGAAGGCCTTGCTGTTTGTCGGTTATACCCTGGCCGGCCCAGGCCAATTGTCCAATTTGAGCATAATTGAGCGGCGTATCGGCAAACTGCCGAACGCTTCGCCGCATATTGATTGTCGTTTCCAAACTGACCGCACCAGACCTGTTCGGCTCAGGAAGCTGAATTACTTTCAAGTCACCCGCCAGAGTCCGTCTGGGGACTTCGCCAAACGCAGGCAACGCTGCGGCGAGCAGAGCAGTCAAACAGCAACCAGCCATTAACATTCGGCCTGGCATTTGAGAATCTCTAAGCCATCTCATAACTTTGGCCCTCCAAATTTTAATCGAACAAGGTTTTTAACCTGCGCTGCCCGCCGGTTCATTTTCCCCATACTTGTAAATAAGATGAAGGTTTCGCACGTAAATCAGGGTGTTGAGCGAAAAACCCAGCATAAAGATGGGGTTTTTAATGTGTATCGAATAAGCGAGCAAAATACAACTGCCCACAATGGATATATACCAGAATGGTATGGGCACATGAGAGCGTTTTTTATATTCGCTAACCAGCCACTGGAGAACGAACCTTGCGGCAAAGGTAAATTGGCCTATGAGGGCAATCGTGGCCCAGAAAGGGTCGCCGACTATCTGCTCCATAACCGCGGATTTAAAAAACTCTACAATCGAATGTAACATAACATTGCTCCTATGTTAAATATCTCCTTATTGTTAGTTGATGAGTGATAACTGATAATCGATTATTATGACCGTCGCGGGCAAATTATCAATTATCAATATTCAATAAAAATAAGAGGTGGTTGTGGGACTGACTGGCAGACATAAAATAATAATCGCAGTTGCAGTGCCTTACTTTATTACGCTGTTTGTCTCAACGCATATACCGATACCGAAAATTGTTTATCAGGCAGGGGTGTCGGACAAGTGGCTTCACTTTCTGGCATATATGAACCTGTTTTTTCTGCTGTGGTTTTCTTTGTTCCCCGACAAGAAAGCCAATTGGCGTAAACCGGCAGTATGGCTGATTTTTCTGGGGGCCATCATATGCGGCGGGGTCGATGAAATATCGCAGCCATATACGGGAAGAACGTGTGATTTTTGGGACTTCACGGCAGATGCAAAGGGGGTATCGGCAGGATTGATTATTGTCACTTTTCTGACATTCTGGCCGTCATTGCTGGCGGTCTGGGCAATATCAATTTTCGGAATGGCAACGCTTATAAGCGCCGACCTGTCAAAAGTAGCGCCAATTTTAGATGCTGTTTATCACGTCCTTGCTTACGGCGGTTTCACTTTAATATGGGGACAACTTATCAATCTTTACCTGTCGCCCAAGACAATAATCAACCGATTGTTGATGATGATAAGCGCGCCTCTTGGCCTGATGTTTTTTGTGAAGGGCTCGTCGATGCTTGTTGGCAGGTATTTTACAACGGCGGAAATGCTGCTTTCAGGAGGCGCAGTCATCGCTGCCGCAACAGCAACTTGCTTATTCGCGAGAAAGCGGTATCAGGAACTTTTTCTGGCAAAAGGGGTATAAAGCGGGTCGCCAATCAGCATCATTTGCCAGGAGCAAAACGGCTGTGTGCGATAAAACGCCTCTACGAGACATTTGCCTTCTATTAATTCGAGGAAGAACTCTTCCGGGTTCGGGAATGCGCTGAGATATGGTTCGGCCACGGGGCCAAAGGTCGCGGTAACGCCGTGAACCAGCATCGAAGGACACCATTCCGTGCTGTTTGGGTCTCGAAGGTCAATCGCCTCAAAACTGGCGATATGAGCCCCTATTGCGCCATCCACGAAATCGAAGGAATCAATGTATTTTTTCAAGCTGTACCAGCCACAGTAAATCGCCGTTTGGGGGCAACTGTGCGGCCCAAAAAGCTTTTCGGTTCGTTCCTCCCTGACCTGCAAAGTCGTGCGAAAACGTAATAAAACCGCGAGATTGCGCAGCTTCTGATCGAAATTACCCCAAGAGCCGGGCTGTTTGTCGTCGGGTTTTCCGATAGAATCGATATAAGCGAAGCCGTGCAGGCCGGTCTTTTCCGCGGATATCGCCTTATCGACAAGGCCGCGGGCAATCTGCGGGGAGGGGCCGTCGAGGCGTGAAACCATAACGGTCAGAATCGAACCTTCTGTATACCCGCTATGCCTGTTCAACTGATTTGGCTGCCAGCGATAAAGCTCATAAGGGTTGAACAATACCATCGACAACTCATTGTCAACGCTCGCTTCGGTTTCCCTGCCTGAAATCCAGTCAATTTCGGCTTTTACCTTGCCAAGCTCCTTGTTGATTCTGGCGTTCACATCCGCCGCCTGCGAATCCCTGAGCTGTTTTTCATATTGCTCTGCGGTTGTCTCGAGCTGTTTGAGTTGCTCCTGCTTTTCCTTGAGTGGTCCGCGAGGTCCAACTTTGTACGGCACGCCGTAAGTTGTAAGCAGGCACCGGATTGGCTGTTCCGGCATTTGGTCAGCTAAGCATTTGCGAATCGGCTCGGCGATGTTTTTGTCGTAATCATCCCTGCTTATCGAATTGGCGAGAGTTTTGCCGAGAGAAAGGACAAGGATATTTTTTTGGGGGACATTGCGCCGCTGACAATAGTATTGCCCCAAATCCGCCGACGCCTCAATATCCCCGTTGACGATAACGAGAATCTCGTTTGGCTCCAACGCCGAAGCAATCGTGCAAAATACCAGAACAAGCAACATCGTGAAGCCGGTTAAATATCTTCTAACCAATGATACCTCTCAAGCAAAAAGGCCCTGATGGCGTGCGAGGACTTCAAGGGGTCTTGTGGCTATGTGCATCGGTGATGGCTTTCAATTCGTCGGCGGTGGGTGAGATGATTTCATCCTGTTTGAACATATAAACGCCGGCGGGATAATTACCGATGTCCGGGATGAGTTTTTGCCCTTTGCAAATGGCAATCAATTTGGCGGGGAAGTCGGCCCCGCACAAGTGAGAACAAGGATACCCGCCTCCAAAACGCGGATTTATCTCCAGCAACATCGGCCCGTTTTTGCCTGTTTTCACATCTACATCTGCCGGCCCAAACACAGGAAAGGCCTGGGCAATTTTAACACCCAAATCCATAAGTTTTTTATCGTTGACGCTGACTGCCTTGTCGGTTTCGCCAGCCCGCATAGCGATTTTCCGCTTGCAGAAGACACTGACGGGTTTGAAATCGCCGTCGCAGAAAATGTCGTAGCCATACTCCTCGCCTGGGACAAATTGCTGAATCACAGGCCCCGGACAGGTCTGGAATGCCAGCATTAGCTCACCTTCATTGCGGCAACATGTGGTAAACATTGAGGCGCTGCCCTTACGCGGCTTTACTATTATCGGCCAGAACAGTTTCCCCGCCGAGATAAGTTTAAGGGCTTCTTCTATCGTCGTAACCGTTTCAGGGACATCGATACCGGCCTGTTTGGCGTGCAGATAGGTCTTGTATTTGTCAAAGGCGATATCAATCGTTCTGGCGGGCGAAACCATCGCCATAACGCCGTTGCTGCGGAATCTGTCATACTCGGCCGCCAGAATCTCCAACTCAGGGTCTATCAGCGGCACGACCATATCTATCTTGCTTTTTTTGCACAGGGCGAGGAGTTTATCGGCGTAGCCCGCTTCCCCTACCTTGGGCAACAGCACAACATGGTCGCAATATCGAAACGCAGGAGCATAGGAACTGCTGTCTGCACCCCATACCTCGCCGGCGTTCCCCACTGCCTGCTTGAAGTACTTTGTCAGATAACCACGTCTCCCAACGCTGGAAAGCAAAACACGCATTTACGATTCGTTCCCTGTATTACGCATAAATCTGGACTGTTAGACGCATCTGGCGGCTGTTTATTGCAATTTTCCACCCAGCAACCACCACATACCAATCTGCCCGCAAATTATATATCAAAAGCGCATAATGTCTAAAGATTTTTTCTGGACAAATCGGTGTAAAACCGTAGAATCCGGTTCCCGGTAATGTGCTGAAAGAGGATTTGGTGCAAAGAATATGTTAGATGACTTTCTGGGACCTAAAAGGCCGCTCGACTGGGCCGTTCAGTTTTGGCCTGTGTTCGTAGCGTCCTTTGCCTGTGCGGTGGCCGCTACCTGGCTATGCAAAAGTATCGCACTGCGGTTGAATATCATTGACAAACCCGACAACCTCGTTAAGACGCATAAAAAGCCGGTTGCCTACCTGGGCGGCGTCGGGGTTCTGGTCGGTTTTTCCGTCGGCATATTGTGCGGCGTTTATCTCGTCCGGGGACACGACCTCCTGCCGGATGTGATGCGGCGGCTTTTTGGTATTCTCGCCGGCGCTGCTATTGCCTGTTTCGTCGGCGTTCTGGACGATATTTTTGATATCAGCCCCGCACAGAAGGTACTCGGCCAGATTATTGCTGCATCAACCATTTTGCTGGCGGGTATCTGGCCGGACTTTAGTGAAATTGTCGCGCCTTTTGGTTTTCAGATGTCTGATGGCATCGAGATGGCAATTGGTATTCCGGTCGTTATTTTTTTTGTTCTTGGGGCCACCAACTCACTGAATCTGCTCGACGGACTCGACGGCTTGTGCGGGGGTGTTACCGCAATAATCACCGTAGGGATGCTGTTGCTTGCGATTCATCGTTCCACTTACGGCTTCAGTGAACGGGGCGATATGGTCAGGGTTATAGTTTGTCTTGCCCTGGTAGGCGGAGTTTGCGGATTTTTGCCTTTCAATCGACATCCCGCCAAGATATTCATGGGCGACGCGGGTTCTATGATGCTCGGGTTTGTCGTCGCAGCAATGATGATGCTGCTCGCCTGTAAAGCTCCGCGATGGTGGATTGCCTCAATAATCGTGTTCGGGCTGCCGATATTGGACACGGGTACTGCCTTATTAAGACGGCTTATCAATAAAAGACCGTTGTTTGTCTCGGACCGCGGCCACATTTACGACCAGATGATTGACAGGGGCATATCTATGAAACGAACGGTTGGTATATGCTATCTGCTGGCCGGTCTGTATGTGATAGCCGGCCTTTTAAACTCTTTGATTTCGACGCCGTATAACCTAATCCCGTTAGTTGCAATTTTTGCCATATCGTTCCTGGTTGTCTGGAGAATGGGGTTTTTGAAAATGGAGGGCCTTCGAGGAGCAATACACAAGAAGGATGACACTGATAAAACACGCTCATAAACCGTATATTATGCTCTTGTGTTTGTCCGGTTATCCAGAAGAAATGCCCCGATTCGCCAGATACTGAATTATGTTTTTTACGCTGGTCAGCTCAATCGCATCGGCGGGCGGAATGGACACTGCGAATTCTTTTTGGAGGGCGAGAATCAGGCCGACGTGGGCCATAGAATCCCAGCCAGGAACGTTATCAACAGATAAATCTTCGGTAAATTTTCCTATTTCGAATGACTGCCGAAATATGGTTTCCAACCTGTCTTTTATCATACGATTTTAAGGTATAGAAATTGTGGCGATTGATAATTTTTTAACTGTCTCGAATATCGAACCTGCTTGGCATCCGCGTTTTCTTTTTCGAAGCCCATTTTATCCCAAAAACCTGCTACCAGATTATTTTTGGCCGTGGGAATGTATTCCGCTGAAACGCTGATACACCCTGCCTTGGTTGCATCCCGGCAAATCCGGTCAACCATCGCGTCCTCGACCTGCCTGCCAATGACACGGCAACTCATCAAAAACGTATCCACTCGCCATTTCTTCGGCTGGATTTCCACCAGGGCTAAACCTACCGTTCCATTGTCGCCGAATTTATCCTTCAAGCCCAATACGTAAATCCGCCAAGCGGAGTTTTGCGCCATCGCGGCAATATCAGCCTCGGTATATCGACGAGTGGTCAGGTTAAACTGATTGGTTCGCTGTGTCAACTGCGCGACACGTTTGATATCGTCCTTGCCCGCAGGATGAATAGAAACGACCATTTCAAGTGATTTAAGAAAATCTTCGAGCGTCGTACAGGACTGCTGGAATTGGTCCCGCTTTCGCTGGGCGGCGTAAATCTGTCCGCGATTTTTATCTTCCTCTGTCAAATAGGCACGGGCAAAAAAACTGGTCTCGCGCAGTGTTCGAGCAAATAACGATGGGTCAGCAGGCATCTCAAGTGTTTCGACCTGTGGCAGCGATTGCCTCATCATCTGTCGCTCGGCAGGGTTGTCGTCAATAAAGACCATAGTATCCAGGCCGATGTTTATCTGGTCGGCAATCTTCTGCATATTCTGCGGCTTGGGGTCCCAGTTGACCAGAATTGAGGCAAAATGCTTTTCGCGCAGGAGCATTTGAGGGTGTTCGTTGAGGACCTGCATAACGTCATCGTGATTATTTTTGCTGTTGATGGCCAAAATCACCCCCTGCTCATACAGTTCGAGGATGGTTTTTTGAAATTCGAGATATTCGCGGCCGGGAGAATCGCGGCCGATTTGAATACCGTCGAGCCCGTCTTCGCCTATAATGCCGCCCCAGAGCGTGTTGTCGCAGTCAAGAACAAGGCATTTTCGGGCAAGCCCACGTGTTGCGATAATATGGGATATAATCCTGCGGGCGAGCAAACCAAGGAACGCTTCGCTGAACGGGATTCGGGCCATACTCATCATCTGGGGGGACATCGCGTTTTGACAGCCGGCATAGGCAACTAAGGCGTCGAGGTCGAGAATCTGTATTCGAGGATGGCTTTGATAGCGTTCGATTATACCGGCGTTAAGCTTTTCAATTAAGATACGACGCTGGTCGGGTAGAACCTGCAACGGCCATGAGGGACACGCGGGGAAAGTATTGATAACGAGAATGCCGGTTGAATTTTTTAAAAACGCGTCAACCAATCCCTGAAGGCGCGACGCTTGTTCATCAATGGCGTCAGATTCGGCTTCAATCAACAGAAACGTGATTTGGGGAGAGACGCGATACAGCTCACTTTGGGGATTGAGCAATTCCTGATTAAACTGCCCGTATGGAGCGATATACTGATTTACCGCCAAATCATTCTGAGCCGCAAATACCTGCACATAATCAGCAAGTGGGTCCGTCGTATAAGAAGAAACAAACGCAACATCGGCCTTATGTTCGAAGGTCGCTATTTTCTGTCGCAGGACATCCTGAATGGCTTTTGCGGCCCGGCGTATTACAAGCCAGCCCTCATCACCTTTAAGTTTTTTAAATGATTCCCAATTCATCACAATCAGCCATTACTGTTTTTCAACAAATTCAATAAGGTCATTCCCAGCCGTGACGACGAAAGCAACCCGCCTTCCCTCAATTGCCGGCGCCGCAGTCGGTGGTTTTACAAGGTAGGCCTGATTATCGCGAGTCATCTGCCTCAAGACCGCATCCAGGTCATCCACCTCGAAGCACAAATGATACAGCCCGCCGCCTTTTTCGAGGAACTTGCGCACGGGGCTTTTTGGACCGTATGGTTCGAGCAGTTCAAGACGCGAGCCATCTTTATGAACCAGAAATAAAATGCGAACGTTCTGGTTTTCGTCAATAGCGGAAGATGATTCGATTTTGTACCCGAGGAGTCGGCAAAATTCTTCCGCTTTTTGTTCGACGTTTTTACAGACGTAGGCGATGTGATGAAGCCGCATAATGAGTTATCTACCCGCCGTATTTTTGAACTCGTTTTTAAGCAGGCCGAGGCGAAGAACGTTAATTCGCCTGCCATCAACTATTTTATCGCAACGTAGCGTACCCTCAATCTGGAAACCTATTTTCTTCATTGTAATTACGCTGGCGATATTTTCCGGGCGTGCCTCTGCCCAGATTTTTTCGAGTCCCAGAGAATTAAACGCCCAGTCAATCAGGAGGCGTTCGGCTTCGAGCATAACGCCTTTGCCCCAGAACTCTTTTTGGCCGATAACGATGTATATCTCAGCAGTCTGATGCGTGGAATCGATACCCGCCAAACCTATGACGCCGACGGGGCTCTTCTGCGGTGTTTCGATCATCAATTCCACCCGGCTGTCATCCTGCTGTATCTGCTCAAACCAGCGGATTGTTTTATCCAGCTCAAACCGCTCGCTTATTATCAGCGTTTTGCGGACATCGGGGTCATTAAACCATCGGACACGGCTTTCGATATCCGTTTTGTTAAGCGGACGAAGAACGATATGGTCGCCTGTAATTATTGTTCCGAGCATAACAAGACACTTTTTTAAAATGCGTAATTTTTGAACATATCGTTCAGCGTCTGTTTGGAACGGACAAGTTTGAATGTATCGCTTTTCCTGACGACAATGGCCGGGGCAGGATTGATAAAGGGCGGCGTAAGAACAATTGTATATGCACCAACATTGTCAATCTTTATGAAATCGCCGACACCAGGCAGCACGTCAGTTATCTCCGTGAGAATATAATCCTTTTCCATGCACGTAGAACCGACAACACTAAAAGTACAACGTTGTGCGATGACTTTTTTCTTTATTATCTGATACGGATTATTATTCTTATGGAACGTCGGTTTGACGTTATAGGCGCTGCCGTCAACCGTCACGAACACCCTGCCTCGAATATCCTTTATGCTTATCACCTTAGTTATAAAACTCAAAGCATTCGCAACCATCGCGATGCCCGGCTCAAGCATAAGGCGAGGTTTTTGCCGGCGCACCCATTTATTGGTTTTCAAAACTTTACACACGGCTTTTGCGTAATCGTCGAAGGAGGGCGTCTTTGCCCATCGCATCTGAGGGGGAATATAACCGAAAATTCCTCCGCCGACGTTTATATACTCAACAGATTCGGAGAAGAAATTTTCCGCGATTCGACACAGCGTTTCAGCAATAATTTGATAACACCACACACTTCTGTTGGTGGTAGATGTATGGCCGTGCAAGCTGTTGACAGTGACATTGCCGATACGCGACAGCCGCGAAACTACTTTCTTCATATTTGAATCTGACGGGTCAAAACCAAATCTTCCCGTTTTCAAATGCTCCTGGATATGCGACCGCCCGCTTTTGTCCGACAGGCCGATGTTTATCCTCAGCCCCACTTTGATTTTCCTGTTTGGATTTTTCTTCGCGTATTTGGCCAGGAGGTCAATCTCTGACCATGAATCCAGATTAACGATACTGTTGTTTTTCAGAGCAAGTTCAATGTCTTCGTAACGCTTCACGGGACCATTGAAGACAATTTTATCTGGCTTTTGGCCGACCTTCAACGCAAGGTCATATTCCAGCCGGGAAACGACTTCCGCGAAGCCACCCTTTGATTTGATTATCCCGCATAAGTAGGGGAGGTAGTTAGTTTTGTAGGAATAAGCCAGTATGAATTTTTCGTATCTTTTGCCAAATGCGCTAACTATGTCATCGTAATTTTCCCGGAACGCAGTTTCGTCGAAGATATAAAACGGCGACCCAAATTCGGCTTCAATTTTTTTGGTCTTTGTATGCGAAAGCATTTTATTTCCCCAGTGTCATCTTTGCGGGCGTTCGACAGCGTTGTTTTGTGGTGTTCCCATAAACTCGTCCATCGTTGCCCGGCCCTGCTGAGTTATACCCTCTTTTGCTATCACCATCCAGGCACTCTTGAGGATTATTTTCATATCAAGCCAGAATGTCCAATTGTCAACATACCAGACATCGAGCTTGAATTTATCTTCCCAGGAAATAGCGTTCCGGCCATTTATTTGTGCCCAGCCGGTGATTCCCGGTTTGACGTCGTGTCGCCTGGCCTGCTGGGGAGAATATCGTTCCAGATATTTCATCATCAGGGGCCGGGGGCCGACAATGCTCATATCGCCTTTAAGCACATTGAACAATTCGGGCAGTTCATCAAAACTCGTACTTCGCAGAAACCGCCCGAACGCAGGCAAACGCTGCTCGTCCGGCAGCAAATTCCCTGACGCATCACACTGGTCCGTCATCGTCCGAAACTTATATATGACAAATGCTTTGCCGCCCAATCCGGGTCGCTGCTGGCGAAACAGGATTGGAGAGCCAAGTTTAAGACGAACCAGCACAGCCAAAACCACTAAAAGGGGGCTGATTACAATCAACCCTGCCACGCTGGAAATTATATCAAATAACCGTTTTATGAAATGGCACATCATGTTAATTTAGGAGTTTTTGCCTGTACGCTGCCTGCGACACCAAACAATTAATGACGCGGCGTGCGGACAATTTTAATAGCCCCGCCCTGCCGCATATCGGCTGTTGCAACGAATCGCCCATCCGGGGAAAAAACCATACTACTGAACACTTTTTGTCCCGCACCGGAAATATCATATTTTTTACGAGTTTTGGTGTCCCATACATATACATCGCCGAAAACAGTTGCCGCCACCAGCCCGCTGTCGCTGCTGATCGTTACCGTTTGAGCCGGCTGAGTCCTGTAAGTGCTTTTGTTTTCTTCCGTTGGCAACAGGCGGTCAATTATTTCTCCGGAACTTGTTTTGACCAACGTCAGCATACTGTCGCTGCCTCTTATATAAATAATCTCTCCATCGTTCGAGAAAACCCCTTTATATAACTTTCTCAAATCCGATAATTCCTTTTGCCAAACAATTTTCTTTTCTTTGGTATCCGCAACAAACAGCCAGCCGTGTTCTTTTTTTTCTCCTACGGCAACAACATAACGCCCGTCATTGGATACCGAGAAATGCTCCACCCTGCCCTGTTCTGAGGGAATTGCGACTAATGGCCTCACCTGCTTTGTATTAAACTCCACCTCAAACAGCTCATATATTAGGCGTTCACCGCCACCCCGCTCCAACAAAAGAATTATTTTGTTCCCATCCTGGCTGGCACACAAACTCGCAGCGTTCGACGTCAAAGACAGAGGAATTTTCTGGCTTACGCTATTAGCATCGAACCCAGACACAACAAGACAATCAGGATTTGTTCGTTTCACGGATACAATAGTGTCGGGTGCAACAAAAACTGCCTCGCCTGATTCCACCACACCCTCTCGTGGTTTCTTTGATAAGTCGGACCATTGCAATACATATATCTTGTTGTCGTTCGAAATTGCCGCCAGGAGATTATCGTATGTCAACAGGGATACCATCCCATTGTTGAGCGGAATACTGATTTTCTGCACATCCTGGCCGCGTATTCTGGCTATGAACATTAATATCACAACCGCGGCAAAAACTGCGACTATGAAAACCGCCGACGATTTGTTTTTGGGTTGTGGTTTATCCATTAGATTCACTCACAATACTATGCTTTTAACCAATTCAGGATCATTTGCCTGCAAGAAGTTTATCGATTAGTCCGCGGTATTTCATGGCTAATTTTCTGCGGTCATAGTGTTCGCTGACATACTTGAATCCATTTTCGCCGTGTTATACTGTTTTTATCTCGCCAAATCCCTGACGTAAACATTACTTCTAATGCCGTGGCTGTCAATTTGTATCTTAAATTCAAAAATCAATCAATAACCGGCGTAAAACCGGTAATAAATTCCACTGTCCGCCGAACTGTTTTTTTAGTTGCTCTTGGGTGCAGCGGAAGATTAACAACTTCTCGGCTTGCCTTTTCCGCCTCTGGGCACATACCAATTCGATAATCATATTTTTCAAGCGGTGTCTCTATCGGATGAAGCGGACATTCAAACCAAGTCCCCAATTCGATACCTGCAGAAGCGGCCCGCTGGATTGCTTTATCTTTTTCTTTTATTCTTACAGGATACCTTACCATTACAGGATTTATAACTTCTTTGTCGTAATTTCTTGTCGGCCAGCCTTTTTGTTCTAGCAGTGTATCGTAAAGTGCGGCCATTTGGCGGCGATGTTCAATATTCTTTTCCGATTTCTTCAACTGCCTTATACCGGCTACTGCCTGAACAGAACTCATTGCCTTGAAGAAATCTTTTTCCATTTCAGGTTCAAATTCACAGCTTGAAGATGAGCCGACTACAATACTTTTTTTTGTTAGAAATCTAAAGAATGACTGTGCCATTGCCGTAGTTCTTGGATAAATAAACGCTCTGTAAACCATAAGCTGGGCAAGAAGCATCAATTTTTCTCTAATGCTCGGCTGAACTAATTGTGATTTGCATATTTGTTCTATTCTTTCAACTAAAACATCATCATTTGTAATTGCCATTCCGCCAAGACCGGTCGTGAACGGCTTATTCCATTGGAATGAAAAATAAGCGGCCTTGCCGAACGTGCCGACCGTTTTTCCTTTATACGTTGAGCCGAACGCAAGACAGCAATCCTCGATTACAGGAATATTATGATTTTTCGCAATGCCGATGATTTTATCCATATCACATACATAGCCATAGGTATGCTGGGCAATAATGACTTTTGTTCTTTCTGTTATCCGGCTTTCAATCAAATGGGAATTAATATTAAAGGTATCCGGTTCTATATCAACATAAATGGGTTTGGCACCAAGATATTTTATGGGATTAACATTCATCACGCAGGTATAGCCGGGGAGAATTACCTCATCGCCGTTAGCAACACCGATAGCTTTCAATACTGCATAAAGAGCAACGCGAGCCTTCCAAAAAGAAAACGCCCGACCGGCGGTGAAGAATTTCGAAAAGCCTGTCTCGAAATTTTCAATTACGTTTTGCATGAAGTTACCTTGACATTTTAATTTGTGATGGTTTTGGCATCCCCATGCCTTGAAGCAAAACAAATCTTACAATTCCCCACAAACCACCAAGGCCGTAAGCAAGATGCAATATTATAAAAACAAGCGGAGCCAGAAGAGCATATTTCCAGCCCGCTTTCCTCCCGACATCAATACTACCAATGGCTAAACCTAAAACATAGAAGGCCACCTCTGCCAATAACACCCACCAGAAGAATTTAAGCAAGAAACCGGTGAGACTTAGTATCATCAGCGATAACACGAAAAGTAGCGGGATTACCTGCCTGATGGTAGCAGGCCTGCGGTGTTTTTGCAGTGTCTTTATTCTCCAGAAGCCGTATTGAAAGTATTGGCGCCATAGTTTGCGCATATTGCTTCTTGCATAATATCTGCTTTTTATTTTTGGTGTAATGAAAATCTTACCACCATGTAATATCAATCGCAGGTTCAACTCATCATCTTGATTGCGTACTAATTGTTCATCAAAAATGCCGATGTTTTCGAATACCCATCGCCAGTATGCTCCGAAGGCGAGTGTATCCACATACCCCTCGTAGTTCCCGAGCCGCCACATTGCATTTCCAATTCCGACAGGTGAGGTTAATGCAGTTGCGATAGCTTTGCCGATATATGTTGTACTGACGGTCTCGACCGGCCCGCCGACGCACCAAACTTCAGGATTTTTTTGTAACTGTTGAACGCTTTGTTTTATAAAATCATTAGCAACTTCAGCGTGACCACTAACTGGGATTAATATTTGGCCTTTGGAGTTTCTGATACCTATATTCAAAGCACTTGGAACCACTTTACGCTTGTTATCATACAGTGAAACACGGTTGTCTTGTTCACATAATTGTTGAACTGTATCTCGTGTTCCATCGGCGCTCATCCCATCCACAACAAGTACCTCTATCCTGTCAATGGGATAGTCATTATCCAATATGCTTCGTATTGCCCGCCCGATAAAATCGGCTTCGTTGCGAATGGGCATTATAATACTGACGAAAGGCATAGATTCGTCAACCATAAGTCAAAATATCCGACAAAGAACAATCAATTTGACACTGCTTCCAACCTTGATAGCACCTGCGCCGCCAATTTATCTCTATCAAATTGCTCGGTGGCTAACCGCCGTGCGTTTTGTCCCATTTCCGGCGGAAAATACTGAGTGACAATTAAAAGCTTCATTTGCATCCCCGACTAATTCCACAGCTATCTTTCATAGTTTAATAATACCTTTGCGATTTTCTCCGCGGCTTTCCCATTACCATAAAAATCGGGCCACTCTTTATTTGCAAAGTCGTCATTCAGCATGCTTGAAACTGCATTAACGATATTATCTTTTTCTGCTCCGACCACCTTGTTAAACCCAATTTCTACAAGCTCCGTCCATTCAGTTTCATCTCTCGGTATTATGCAGTTAGTCTTAAAGAAATAAGCTTCTTTCTGAACGCCGCCGGAATCCGTTATAATCAGCCGCGCATTGTTCTCCGCAGCAATCATTTCCGTATAGGAGACAGGTTCATTTATAATTAAATTCTTCGGGAGATTGCTCATTAAATTAAATTTCTCAAGAGCTTTACGCGTTCTTGGGTGAGCAGGAAAGAAAATCTTTAAGCCGCTTTTTGCTATTTTCCTGAGCGCTTCGGCAATATTTCCCAGATTTTCCCTGTTGTCCGTATTGTCCGCCCGATGAATCGTCACCAGGATATAGCTTTTGGCTTCTAAAGAATACCTCGCTAAAAAACTTTCCTCCTGATTTGTTTCTTCTATTATCTTTTTCATACTCAAAGCAACGTCTAACATAACATCACCGACATTTATTACAAAAGGCGCATCAGAGGCACTTGAGCGCAAGTTGCGTACTGCAGTTTTTGATTGTTTCCGGGGCAGGGAGAAATCATTTCCTATCAACCGTCCATTTTCAATTATGTTGGTAAAACCTTCTTTTTGAAGGTTTTTCACCGCCGTCTCATTGGGGCAGAAAAGTATATCGGAACAATGATCCGTTAAAATCCTGTTTATTTCTTCAGGCATTCCTTTATTGTAACTTCTCAGACCCGCTTCCACGTGAGCTATTGGGACGTGAAGCTTGGCTGACGCCAAAGAACCCGCGATAGTTGTATTTGTATCTCCATAAACCAAAACAGCATCGGGACTTTCCTGAAGCAGCACCTTTTCCAACTCAATTAACATTTTTCCTGTTTGTTCGCCGTGAGAACCGGAACCTATGCCCAGATAATAATCAGGCTTCGGCAGGTTCAATTCCTGGAAGAATATATCAGACATACTAAAATCATAATGCTGGCCGGTATGAACCAGAATTTCCTGTATGCCTTTCTCTCGCATTTTTTTGGAAACCAAAGCGGCTTTGATGAACTGAGGCCGAGCACCAATGACAGACAAGATTTTCATTTATCCAATGCGCCTTAAAATAGCTCGAAAACCGTTCCCTTTGAAATTTGCCAAAAACACTCTTGCACTACCCCCCAAAATATTTTTATTCTTTCTTCCCCAGAGCTTCTTTAAACACTTCCTCCATACTATCTACAAGCATCGGTATGTCATGGTATTTCTTTACGTAGTCTTTACCTCTTTTGCCCATTTCCTGTCTTTTGTACGCTGGAATATTATGAAGTTTTATAACAGCTTCTGCCAGCACCTGGGGATTATCCGGAGAGATTGTAATGCCGGCATCTGCCTCATCCACAGGATTATTTATCGAGCTGCATGAAAATATTATTGGTTTGCCGGAAGCAAGATAGTCAAAAAGTTTGTTTGAGCTTATGCCATATTTAAATACGGGCAAATTTGGCAAGTTGAAAAAAAGAGCATCTGCCTTTCTGAGAAGTCTGGGAATTTCCTTTTTTTCAACAGGATTTCTAAACTCCACGTTATCAAGCTTTAAAAGTTTTGCTTTTTGTACCAGTTTTGATTTCTCAAGACCATCGCCGACAAAAACAAATTTTATATTTGAATACTTGTTTTTCAGAATGTTTGCGGAATCAATGGCTACGTCAAGATTATTCGCCGTCCCCAAAGCACCTACATACATCACGACAAATTCATTGTTATTCTTATTTAAATCGTCTTCACCGTTAATATTAAACTTGCTTAAATCAACACCGTTTGGCACCCACCTGATTTTATGTGAGCTAATCCCCAAAGATTCGATGTACTCGTGAGCTTTAGGCGGAAGAACGATTATTTTATCTGCTCTTTTATAAAGGAATCGCTCCAATAAGCCAAGGAGAACTATAAAAGGATGCCATCTTGGTACTCCCATATCTATTAAGGTTTCAGGCCAAAGGTCTCTGACTTCCATTATGAAATACGACCCGAATTTTCTGGACAAAAGGTAACCTGTCAGAACTGCAAACAGATGGACGGAGGAACCTATAATAATATCAGGTTTCCTTAAATTCAGAGATTTCACAATCTTGGGAACTCTTCTGGAATAAGAGAGCATATTTACAACTCTCTTCCAGTCATTTTTTTCATATCTAAAGGTCTTTACCCAGACAAACCTGAAATTATTATTGATTTCCTCAATCAAATACTTGTCCCGGTTATGCGGGCATTTTTTTGTTGAATGTGCCGGATGAAACCCCGAAGCAAACACTGTTATATTATGGCCGCGTCTTGACAACTCCATGCCAAAGTCAAAATGCCTTGTTCCTGCCGACAAATCAGGAGTTACAGCGTAATGATTTAACATCCAAATATTCATTTTCCCTTGTTTCTTTTCGTCAATTTCCAATAACTGAAACTTTATCTCTGGCGAACTCATAAGGCCTGGTGCCGGTTATGCCCAAAGGGGTTGCAAAATATTGATGAATACATAGTATGTGCATCTTGTATGAATATGCGATATTAATGTTTTTCATATTTCAATATTATTTGTGTATAAAGAGCCATTGGCTGCTATCCAATATGTCTCTCCTCGGACAGAACTTAACGAGATGCTACTAAGCAATAGTAATAGTCTTATACTAATATGCCTGGGGTCTGATAGCTCATATCAAAAGATCACAAAAACAGCACATATCCATCTGTACTATACGTGACTCATTTAAAAATCTTGCGGATACTTATTTCTAGTGACGTTTGGGGTTTCCATCCACAATAATGTTGTAATTTTTCGCAACTGCCGAAAATTGTGTTTATGTCAGATGTTCCTCTCAATCGTTCAGGATCGACTCCAATTTTTATATCTACGCCGGCGCAAGTGACCATCATTTTCAGCAGATCCGCCATTTTAATAGGCTTGCCCGAGCAGATATTAAAAATTTCTCCGGCAGCGGGCTTCTGGCAAAGCGTCCATATTGCTTCAACTGCATCGCGGATATCAAGGAAATCACGACTGCTTTCGAGATTGCCGACCTTAATAACGTTTGATTCATCAGAAATCGCTCTTTTTAACTGTTCGGCGAACGCGCCGGGTGCAAGGCGAGCGGTTACACCTTTGCCGATGAGCTGGAAAGGCCGCACAATCATCACATTAAGACTATGAACTCTGTGATAATAAAGGGCAACCTGCGTAGCCAGTAGCTTGCTCAATCCGTATGCTGTGACGGGCTGACAGGGTGTATTCTCCATTACCGGCAATTGCTCGGCATCCACTTTGCCATACTCCGCTGCCGAACCTGCCATTATTACTACTGTGTCGCTTTTATGTATGCGAACGGCTTCAAGCAAAGCAGTAGCTGAAAGAACGTTCACTCTATATATTTCCTGTGAATCATTTGTTCCAAAAGTACCCGCAAGATGAATGATATAATCCGGCTGAGCTTGTTTGATCAGATCAGCCGTATCGATACCTGATGCTAAATCGGTCTTGTAAAAAGCATCACAAGTTTTGGATTCAGAAGCGATTATATCTGTGCCAATAACTTCCGGACGATCTTTAAGGTCGCAAAGATATTCACACATATATCGACCAGCAAAGCCGCAAGCTCCGGTGACTAGAACCCTTTTTCTCATTGCTGCTCTTTCAGATAGAGATTCTTGTTCTGTTCAAAAATTGCTAATGCCTGCTCATAATCATCGGGCCTGCCTATGTCGAGCCATTGACATTCGGACTGATAGGCGAACACTTGTTTACCGGCAGTTTTAAGATTAATCATCAATGTGGGAATATCAAGATACTGCGATTTTGGGATAAACTCCAATGCCGATTTATGAAAAGCATTGACTCCCATGCTAACAATAAATTCGAAACGGGGTTTTTCCTTATATTGAAGAAGCTCGCCTTTTTGTCCTAACTCAAGAACGCCAAAATCGATTTTCACTTCTCGTGGAAACACACCGATTGTTGCTGATGCTTTGCTGGCAATGTGGCGACGCATCATTGCACTATAATCAAGTGTAGTAAGCAGGTCGCCATTCATAACAAGGAAATGTTCTGTAAGATTTTTCACCAGTGAAATTGAGCCTGCTGTGCCAAGCGGTGTATCTTCCATGCAATAACTGATATCGAGGCCAAGCTTGCGGCCATTGCCGAAAAAGGTCTGGATCAAATCAGCAAGATGATTGACAGAAAGGGTAATTTTCTCAAAGCCGAAAGATTTAAGCTGCCGCAGGACAACCTCGAGAATCGGCATGTCGCCTATTGGCATAAGCGGTTTTGGGAAAACCGTTGTATAAGGTTTAAGGCGTGTTCCCTTACCACCAGCTAAAATAATTACACGAATATCTTTCATTAAAGCACCTCATTATATTGCATATCGGTCAGGCTTGTATTTATCAAGATTTTGTTTTATCCACTCAACCGTTTGAGTAAGTCCAGATTCAAGAGTGTATTTTGGTTTCCAGCCGCAGACTTCTCTTGCAATTCTATTGTCGCTGATAAGCCGCATCACTTCGCTGTTTGCCGGCCGCACGCGAGATGCATCCTGCCGAATCAGCATCTTTTCTTTTCCCAGTATCTTCAAGATGGTCTTGACCATCGTACCGATAGTATCACCATGCCCCATCCCGAGATTAACTGTCTGGCCGATGACTTTTTCGCACAGACCTACAGTGATAAAGCCTTCAGCGGTATCTTTGACGAATGTCATATCTCGCACCGGTTCAAGCGATCCCATCATAATTTTATCCCGTGTCAAAGCCTGTGTTATGACGGTAGGAATGAATGCTCTGGCGGATTGTCGTGGACCGAAAGTATTAAAAGGCCGTACCGTTACAACTGGCAGGTTAAAGCTGTTATAATAGGATTCAGCCATTTTGTCGGCGCCTATTTTGCTTGCCGAATAGGGTGATTGCCCTTGAAGAGGATGTTTTTCGTCGATCGGAACATATACAGCGGTACCGTACGTCTCACTTGTGGATGTGTGCACAATCCGAGGCGTTTTTTCGTCACGACAGGCCTCTAATACATTTACCGTTCCCTGCACATTTACCGCAACATAATCATTTGGGGCTACATAGCTGTAGGGTATGCCTACCAGCGCCGCAAGGTGGAAAACATAATCGCATCCTTGCACAGCCTTATGCACAAAGAATGGTCTCGAATATCTCCGGCAACAACCTCGATACTCTTAAGTGATTCGTTGGGCAAATCGGAAAGCATGCCCCAGTCACTGCGGCCATTATAGCGTACAAAAGCTCGAACGCTTGTTCCTTTTTCAAGCAATGCCTCAACCAAATGCGAGCCGATAAAGCCGCCGGCGCCGGTTACTAAGACTTTTTTGTTTTTCAGCATTTTTTACCCCTATTCATTTCTCTGCACATATTTAATCGCAAGTTGAACATGAAGGATGTTTCTTCTTCATTACCAGCTTTGTAAACAGATCTGCCAGCCGTTCCATATTCTTTTGCATATCGCAGTCCTCTGCAACTCTTTGTCTGTTCTTTTCAAACGCATTTTTCCGCAGTGTAGTGTCATCCATGGCTTCGTGCAGGACTTGCGCAAGTTTTTGTGGATTTTTTGTATCAAAGAACAATCCCGTTTTTCTGTCAATAACCCAGGGCGTATTGGCATCGATTTTTGATACCACCGGCAGCAGCCCCGTGGCCATGGCCTCTAAAAGTGAAACACTTGTTCCATCACCTAAAGACGCAGAAATGTAGATATCCGCACTTCTGAGCAGTCTTGGCAGTTCGCCATGTTCCAGGAAGCCGGTAAATGTCACATAACCTTCAAGTCCGGCATCGATCACCTTTTGCTTATGTATTTCGAGTAAAGTGCCTCCCGAAGTCAAAATGCAGTGAAATTGTCTGCCGGTCGATTTGATTAGCCTAAGTGCCTCAATGATGGTGGCTATATCATAGAGTGGTTCATGGCTGCGGGTACAGATGAAAGTTGTCGCAGATATTCTCGGCATGGCAGGGTCAGGATAGAATTGCTCAAGGTTCACGCTGAAAGGTATCTGCAGCAGCTTGGTTTGCGGAACACCCAACCGGAGTAATTCGTCGTCAATACCTTGAGAAACAGTATTGATAATGTCGGCTTTCCTGCAAACCAGCTTAATGATATTCTCTCGAAATACTCGCCGCAAACCAGTTCGTCCCTCGCGATCCAGCACGTCACTGCCTACTGCTGAAACTACAAAAGGCCCGTTCCAAGCGAGTGCTCCACTCAGGCCATTTGAAGAAAGATAAATGGCAAATACGATATCTGGCTTAAAAGTTTTTATAATTCTACGTAATCGCGGCACTCGCGTAAAGAACCTGTGTTTGTTCTTAAATCGGTCGAATGGCTCAATACCTACAAACTCGGTATCGATGCCTTCAATTTTGTTGGGCGAAAAGGTCGCAACGACCACATCGTCGCCTCGCGATTTGAAAAAGTTCGCAAATTGCGGTGTCCATGTCGAGATAGAATGTGCGATCATCAATATCCGCATCAAAGACTCCTAGTCTATTCCACACTTATAACAGCATCTGGCTCTTTGAGTTTCTGCATGCCCTTAACCACAATAGCCAGAAGTTTATAGATGCTATTATTTCTATATCGTATCCATCTGTCTTGCATTGATCCAATGCAAGGCTGTTCTATGATCTTTTTCAGGGCTTCCAACTGACTTATATGGAGATTATGATAAAACGGACTGGCAAGGCGTCTTGTGCCGTTGTCGTAATATGACCAGTATCCGGCATCATATTCATACAGATATTTTGTTAATGAAGCACAAGTTTGCATATAAAATGCCTGAATCTGTTCGTCTTTAAAGAGAAGAAGATAATCGTACACCCCGAACAGTGAAAAAATCCAGCCATTTAGAACTGTATCCCGCTTATCACCAGGACACTCCTCGAGAAAAACATCCTGACCATCATAAATACACACGCCGCCATTTTGAACGGGTTTTCTCATCAATGTCATCGCATTTTTGCATGCCCGTTCGAAAGTGATGTCATTTGTCAGCTTATATGCTCTGGTTATTACACTAAGAGCCTGCCCCTGTGTCATAGCTGAATAGCGATACTGTGGCGGCCGGCCTAATGCCCCCCAGGTATCCCAACCTCCTATGGCATCCTGGTTATTTTTTAACCAACCGGCTATTTTAAGAAAACCGTCGCAGTCTTCTGAATGACCATGTATCAGCCACAAATCCCAGTGGCCCAGCGCTTTTTGGCACAGCATTACTGGAAAATATACCGTCTTGCCGTTAGACAATACGATATACGATATCCCATCATTATCGATTCCGCCTTGCCAATCGGCCTTCCCAGTCATATCGCTGAAGTATCCATCCAGTTGCCCTGGAACAAATCTGCGCCCCATTCCAAGCGGCTGATGGTAATAGCTGGTGCCACTAAACATCTTATACCAGTACTTGAACCGGTGTTTCCAATATACAAAACTGCCTTTTGACATTCTATCCTCCGCAACTGCCGTGGTTATTTGATTTGAAATGGCTGTATTTACGGTAAATTTCTTCAAGATTTTTGGCCATGATTTCAGGAAGAAATTGTTTTTGCGCGTATTGCAAGGCATTGTGGCTAATACGCCTGCGCAGCGGTTCATCACGAATGAGCCGAAGTATATTTTCAGCAAATTTATCTGCGTTGCCACAAGGCGAGATCATCGCATTTTCTTCATGAGTCATGATTTCTTCATACCCTTGATAATCTGTACATACAATCGACTTGCCTGCCGCCATAGCCTCAATGATCGTGTTCGGCAGCCCTTCATAATCGCTGGTTAAGACAGAAATATCCGTCGCTGCAAGAATATCCGCTATATCTCCCCTTCGCCCAAGAAACACCACTTTATCGGAAAGTCCCAATTTAGCTGAATAATCCCGAATCTCCTTATCAAGCGTCCCTTTTCCAACAATTAAAAATTTTACCCGAGATTCCTGGCGAGTTACAATAGCTGCCGCATCTATCAGCATTCGGTAGTTTTTTTGCGGATTCAAACGGGCTACCATAGTTACGGTAATTGTACTTTCATTAAGTCCTAATTTATTTTTGGCCTGAGCAGAGGTCAACGAAGAACGAAAATTGTCAAGCCAGAGTCCGTTGTACAGGACCGAAATCCTATCGCGATTGATGCCGGTACACCGCGACATAGAATCTGCAATTGCTTTTGAATTCACAATCCAGCCACAGAGCAATTTGTCAATACAATAATGATACATCCTGTACTTGTATCCCAGGTTATAAAGCACACGAAAAGATCCAAAACGATTAGAAATACCAGCCCATTTACCGGCTACTGCCGTGTAGAATTCCGCAGCCATTTTAAAACCGTGTACTACGTCATAGTTGCGTTCTTTAAACAGGCTGTGAAGTTTGCTACACCTTTGAAAAAATGGATCCGCCTGAACATAGATCGGCTTAAGCTTCAGGTCTTCCAGCACCTCGGCATACTCCACCGTTGGATGATAATAGATCAGATCTGCCGAATGGCCCAGTTTTCGCAGTTCGGAAACGCACAGTATCGCTTGCCGTTCCGCTCCCCCGCTACCCAATGAGTCAATTATTATAGCTATATTCATATTATTGTCTCGTTTGATTTGCCTACATATAACGTCATACTGTCGGATGACTCAACAACCTGAACATCTGAAGCTGAAGCGTCATCCATAGAATAAAACGAATCCGAAGAAGAGCTTGCTTGTCGTAATTGCTTTTCCTGGAAATAGGCCCAGCTAATTATTATAGATGCAGGTTTGTCTTAAACTTTTCATTTGTCAGCTCCGCTAAAGCATATTCTGAACTCATCTATCCGAGAGCAACCTCGTTTTTTTCAATCCATAAACTCAGACTCAGCAGGGTCCAGATAATGCTTTCATTGTTGTGCTTTGCCTTGCTATTAGCCAGATGTTGTGCACGTCCATACGTCAGCCATTCCAATAATCTTGCCCCTATCGGCTTCCAGAGGTCACAGTTTCGCCAGGCGACCAAAATGTGTTTTACTCCTGCATGGATAGCCGCCAATCTACCCCAAAAATTTCCGCTAATCAGCCAGCAATGGACTATGTCGGGTTTTCTTGCCTTAATTGCTCCAGTCAAATCTCGTAAAAATTTAATTGGTCTTTTCCTGTTTCTGGGAATTCGTGTATATTTGATGCCAGCTCCGGTATAAAGCTTAAAGCCCTCATCATCGCTCGAATCACTGTAATACAGCACTTCGTGGGTTACGACCTGAGAGTCGCTGTTTATAATAAGGGCGCACAACTGTGTTTCCGCTCCTCCGATTCCGATCTGGGGCATTATATGAACAACCTTGATCTGTTTTTTCATGGCTTAGTACTCCGCAGCCGGGACATTTTGGACAAATTCGTCTGTGTTGTCATTCTGGGCATAACCGGCCTCGACATCCCGCTTTAGATAACACAAGCCGCCAATAATAATGGCCAAAAATATCCAGTCCATCTTTCCATAATACGAGACAACCCCTAAATCTAAAACCAGCCGAAGCAGCATCAGGCACTTGAAGATCGCTACAACATTCCTTTGGCTGGGTGACAGAGAGAATTTACCTACTTTGTGCAGCCGATAGAAGATAATGACATAAATCAGATAGTACAGGATCCCACCGGGGATGCCGGTTGTGGAAAACACTTCAGCATAATTATTATGGGCGTATAATCCTGACACAGAATAGATTTGAAAATGGTTTAAACCAAGCCCCAGAACAGGATGAGAAGCTGTAAAACGGATACCCTCTTCTACCATCACAATTCTGGTGCCAGTGCTTCCGTGCACAACTTCTACGTTGAGCCTCAAAAATCGCTGCATCAGCACCGTATCGCGCATTGAATAGGCCGTATAAAACCCCACTGCGACAACGCCCAAAAGCATCGCTATAACCAGCAAAGGCCGTTTACGAAGTTCTTTGAGATAAGTAAACAGAAACCAGAAGAAAATCAATATCGCCACGCCAATAAAGCCCTTGCGGGAACCACTGCTGACGACAAAACGTATCCCGAACAGAATCCCGCCGATGATCACAAGCTTGAGTATTTTTGATCGAACCTGCCTGAAAAAATACAGCAAAATAGCGATACCGTTGGTTATAACGATGGCAAAGGAATTTGCATTCATCGTCAGGCCGGCCAGACGTGCTCTCTCGCCCTCGACCTCCGCCCGCTTATAATCACCGGTCACCACAGCAGACGCTGCTATAATTAACACGCCAATCAACACCGCAAAAAACAGCCATGATATGCATCGCGTGTTCCTCGCATAGTAGGAAACAATCAAAGCCATAATCAGCAACTGAGCAAGTGTTCTTAGTCGAGTGAAAACCAACTCAGGAGATTTTGCCACAAGCAACCCAAACGCCCCCCAAAGGCAAAAGGCACCGAAAAATTTCAATTCCGCCGGTATAAAAAAGCCTTCCCGCACTGACGCCAGCATAAAAACCACCGCACAAACCACCCCCAGCACTACCACCAGATAGTTGAATCCGGGCAGCGCTTCGACGGAAATCGCCCCTACCAGAAACGGCATTAACAGAAAAATCGAAAGCGGCAACTGCTCTTTGGGCGGCAGATCATAAGGCCATGGACTCGAATCGTCGTTTAATGATGCTGGGTATCCCACAAATTCACCTTTTATTCGTTTTTGTAATTACATCTTCAATTATCGCATCCTGAGGCCACACATATCTTATGACAGTTTAAATATGGCGGTAAGGGTACTGGCTGATCACGCTTCTGAAATGATAGTATTTTTTGATTATTTACAATGCCATCTTTTATTTCAATTGCCCTTCTAATGGTCTCATTTTCCCCCCAAGCAAGAGAACCTGCGGCTCAAAGCAGCCACATTTGCCTCCTGTTTAATTCGTTAGCGCATTATTCATAACTTCTCCAATAATATCCACGCCTATCCTTAAAGTTTCTTTGTCTATGGTAAGGGGGGGCAAAAGCTTAAGTACTTCGTTATTTGCTCCCGCTAATTCTATGATTAATCCTTGTTTAAACGCATTGCTTGAAATCGTTTTGCAAATACCGTCTTCAGGAATTACAATTCCGTAAATGAGGCCACAGCCTCTTATTTCCGTAATCAACTGTGAATGTTTTATCTGCAGGTTTTTTAGAAGTGCGTTAAGGAAGTTTGATTTCTCTTTTACCGCATCTGAAAAATCATCGTTTTGCCAATATTCAAGTGCCTTAGCTCCTCCAACGAAAGATATATTATTGCCCCTGAATGTTCCTGTATGTTCACCTGGTTCCCAAATGTCAAGTTCTGGTTTTATCAGAAGAATAGATAATGGCATTCCTGCGCCAATAGCCTTTGATAACACTACAATATCAGGTTTGATTTCTGCTCGTTCAAAACTAAAGAAGTCGCCACTTCTACCGTTACCTACTTGGATATCATCAACAATTAAAACTATACCAAACTCTTTACAAATCCTTTCTATCTCCTGCAGCCATTTTATGTTAGCCACGTTGACTCCACCTTCCGCTTGAATAGTCTCAAGGATAATAGCAGCGGGTACTTTTACACCACTGCTTCTGTCAGTAAAAAGTTTTCTCAGTATTTGCGTAGTATCGATACCCGGTCCCAGGTAACCATCATAGGGAACAAACGTTACATCTGCGTTATTTGCAAAGAAATCGTTTTTATAATGCAGATTTCCTGTTACTGATAAGGCGCCCATACTCAATCCATGGAAAGCATGTGTGAATGCGACAATCTCCCTTTTCCTTTTTATTTTTCGTGCTAATTTCAAGGCAGCCTCAACCGCATTTGCTCCGGTAGGTCCACAGAATTGAATCTTGTATTCCATCTTTCTTGGTTTGAGAATGATGGAATCAAGTTTTTCCAGAAAATTCCTTTTGGCTGATGTAAACATGTCCAGGCTGTGAACAATGCCATCATGTTGAATATATTCCATTATGGCATCATTTATTTTGGGGTTATTATGACCATAGTTCATGACGCCAGCACCTGCAAAAAAATCTATGTACTTTTTACCAGCTTCGTCATATAAAAAAGCGCCTTTAGCTTTAGTAAAAACTGCTGGGAATACCCTCGAATAAGTTCGAACATTGGATTCTAATTGCTCAAAAATGTTCATTATATCTCCTTCAAAGATTAAATTATTAACTTATTATCCAGACTTTTAACAAGGCGCTTGACCCGGAGATTACAACAGTTGTTTTGCCAGAATATTCCCTCCTCAAAAATCCATCGCTTTCTATCTTGATCATACGTATAACGTCCAGGTTTACCACCTATTTCCATTTGACGAGGATCTGACCCAAATACTGTTTGAAGCTCATTAACTAAATAGTGTCCATCGGACGTCTCAAAGATATCCAAATCCATACTGTCAAATTCGCTAACATCCGTCACTTTGCGGACAAAGTTCAATAGCTCTTCTGGTGGCTCCGCGAAAATAACAATGTTTGTACCACTGTGAAAATCGCCTATTTGCCCTTTTTGATGACCAAAGTAGGAATTATCAATTCTTACCATTCGCCATTCTTTTACACCCGGCAGGTATTGCTGGAACAGAACCGTCCCCCATTGTCGGTCTCTCCGATCACCGTCCCGACGGACAATTCCTTTCTTAAAGCATTTATTCACAAAACGCAATAGATGAGGCCGATCACGGAATATTTTTACACCACTTGCACCTGAGCCGAGGTTGCTTTTGTAAACAATCGGTAATTCCGTTTCCTTCGCAAACTGCAATGCTTCTTTACGCTCATAAAAAACCCATGTCTTTGGATGTGGAATATTGTTAGCTTTTAACCAATAGTGCATCCGGCGTTTACTCTCATAAAGCCACATCTCATTATAGCCGGGGTAGACAATTTTGCCCATTTCCTCACACATTACCTTTAACCGCTCATCAAACATTTGTTTCCAAACAGTCAAAGCTGCTGAAGGCCAAATCAAAAAAGCATCACAATCGGAATTTCCAATTACATCAATCCAGTTTGGCCCAGAAATGTCCAACAGCTTATAGGGTACACCCAGTTCACGACATGCTCCAATATAGTATTGGTGCTGATGTGTAAACTCCTTAATAATCCCAAGTCTCACATCAACCTTGCCCGGATAGCTTGAAATCTCTTCCACATCGGCGTATGGGTCTTCGGCCAGCCAGATTTGTCGCCGGTATGCTTCCTGAGGCAAAAAATGACGTAAAAATCGCTTGGCCGGCTCAGGAAATCGCTGCCTGAATTTCTTCGCCCGCGCCAAATGCTCTAAAAGTTTCCCAATCATGTTATTCCCTTTCTCTTGGTTTTTGTATCCCTGTAGGCCAATCCATTTTCACTTCAATTACCCCCTATCAATTCCATCTCTATCATCACATATCGTAGGGAGCTTCGATGGCAGCCGGCTTCTCAACCTTGAATATAAAGCCGAACACGCGATTTACTTAAAGATTCGACTATTTTTTATTCCCGCTTGCACCATTTTATGTTTCCCTTACCTAACTTCACTTCCAAAGCAGAAAACGTCTCCACGGCATTGCCATTCATAAATGGCTTTTCCACACTGCCAACCGGGCATATATCACCGCCTATGACGATTGCGATCATATATTTTTTTACCTGTCCTTCCTTCAAGTAGTAGACAGTTTTCCTATATCTTTTTCATTTATATCAGATTCATGTTTCATAAGAACATAACCGATCCACACGATTAAAACAATGTTCATTATTGAACCTACAACGGAAAAAACCACAATTGTATGTTGTGCACTCAGATACCATCCTCCCAGTACCAGCGTCAGTACTCTCATGGCCAGCAAAGACAAATCAAAAAAGAAGAATTGTCGCTGCATTCTTAATATTCGTGCAAAAAGGACCGATGGCACGTTGCAAAAACCGAACAGCGACCACAGTGCCAGCCATCGTGCAAACTCACCCGCAATATACCATTTCGAGCCGAATAACCACGAAAATATCTGCGGTGACCAAATAAATAATACTAATGAAGGGAAAAAGGCCATCACAAACAATCCTAATGTGGTCTTTATATAAAGTGGCAGCAGTTTTCCGCCCTGGTGATGTGTTTCACAGGCCTTTTGGAACAGCACTTGTCGAAGAGCCGTTAAGACAAAATTCATCGGAACCTGCAAAATACGCACTCCAAATGCGTATGCTCCGGCCACCGCAATACCGTAAAATTGCGCCAGCAGCAATACCGGCAGGCCTTGAGAGAGAGCGTTGATGGTATTTTGAGAGGCGGAATATAGGGGGAAATCCCGGTATTCTACGGCGAGTTGTTTTATCCGTACCCATTGAACATCAGGTCGAAAAGCCATGAGATCAGAAAACAGCACGCGAGCCAGATTTATACTTGCCACGATATCAGCCAGAACCGCCCCGAAAATGAGGCCTGGGGCACCCCCTTGAAACCAACCCAATCCGATCTGCGTTCCATTGGCCGCTATGGTGCGAATAACCTGCGAAGCTGAGGTATGCCTAAATGCCTTTACGCGCACGCACCATGCCTGAAACGACTGATTGAGACCGCTTACAAGAACAGCCATAACAAGCAGCGCCAGCATCCAGGCACCGTGCGTTTTCATAATGTTTAAGAAAAACGCAGGCACAATGAGAATAGCCGCCAAACATAACAACGTTATAACGACTACCGACAAACAGGAAAGAATGAAAAGATTCATCGCATCTGCTTTTGCTTTTGGCAGCATAATGGCCTGTGTATATTGCAGCGTAACACCGGCCGCAACGACGCCAAGAACCGAACTAAACGATCCGAAAATGCCAAAATCCGAGGGTGAAAATAAGCGGCTGATAATCGGGGTCAGCGCAAAACCAATGATCTGTGCCACGGCTGTGCCAGACATGACAATGAGGATATTCTTGAAAAAAGAAGACCCTTTTAAATTAAGGATCGCAGCCGTTATATCTTTCTTAAGACAAGATACTAACAATTCTAATACTCTCCAATCTGTTTCGCTTTTATAATATTAAGAGTAAATGAATTAGTTTTTCGCCTTATCACTTTATACTCCTAAAACTTTTTTGAAATATCTGATAAAATCCGTCCGGCAGCTATGGAAGGCAGTTCTACATATTTGAACGACGCCGTCGAAATGAGTATTGTCAGGACCAAACCAATCATCCAGATACCAATGATCGGAACTGTTGCATACAGACTGTGAACAAGGCAAAACAGGATAATAGCGTGGAAAAGATAAACACTGTAAGATGTTTTGCCTAAGAAATGAATTGGCGGCCACAGCAAAACGCGATTGATCCTGTCCGAGCCAATCGCGCTTATGATGAAAACAGCAACGCCAGCAGAAATGATCCAGTCCGGGAACCAGCCGAGATTTGATGGCAGGATCGTCCTCTGGAAAATCCATCCGAATAAATATAATGGAATCGCAAACAGAACGAGCGAGTATCTTCCACGTTGTGAAAAAGATTGGTATTTCTGAACAAGTTCGACCCTGTGTTTGGCAAGCAATGCGCCAAATATAAACATTGCAATATAATGAATAGTCATGAAAAAATCTGCTTGATAATGAAATTTGAATTTGGCAATGTAGTGCAAAACCATGCCAGCCATACTGAATAAACATGCTAAAAACACGTTGGTCTTCCAATTAAACCTTATAACCAGGAATATTATCAGTGGAAATAAAAGGGAAATTCGCATTTCATGAACTAGCGACCATAGAACAGGGTCAAAGGCGCCGTTATGGAAATCCGTGATAAAGGCAAGATGATTGGCGATCAGCGGGAGTGTTGGTTTTTCGGTCCAGACGGAGTTGAACCAGATGCTCAGGGTCGGTTTGTGCCCACTGTAAAAAAGTTGCGAGCAGATTACTGCGACGGTTACGGCCGCAAGATAGGGGATATAAATGCGGCAAATACGTTTTATAAAGAAACCTGAATAGTGAACTTTCTTGCCGAAAAACTGGAGCGAAAGCACGAACCCGCTGAGCAGAAAAAAGAAGATTACGGCTTCGTGAGCCGCCCAGAATAAATGTAGTGGTGTGTATTTAAAATACCAAAACGCCTTTTCATTATCGCTAATGCTCGGCAAAATAAATAAAAAATGATGAAACACGACAGTCATTGCTGCAACGCCGCGTAACGAATCAAGTTCATAATACCGTTTTTCTGTTGCCATACTTACTTATGTTTAATCTCCAGAATTTTCTGCGCAATTGCAGCACGTGTCTTGATATAATCGTCAGGATCCCTGCTATAAGTGCCAAAATCGCTGACCGCTTGTTTTGTGAGCGCAAGCACGTTTGTTCTGCCCGTAAGCTGTTCTAGCAAAAAAAAGTAGTCGTAATCTTCAACCGAATCACGAAACACTTTGAGCCGCATACTGGATATGGGGCCTTGAATACCAGCCGGCATACCCGGATAAAGCAATGAACCTTCTCCCATGTACTCATATCCCGCACTGTTTCGATATGTTAGAGCAGTTTGCCATGGGTCTGACGCGGGCAGACCACCGTAAGGCAGACTGCCGTGCGCCGTGGCCCATACAGTGGTTGACCAGTACAGAATTCCTTTAGCTCCGAGTGCATAACTGCACCAGACCGGAATACGATAATTCAACAGGTCGCTATCCAGTTCCCAGGCCAGACCGGTCTTTGTCAGGGCCGTATATACCCAGACGTCTTTATTAAGGCCCTGATATTTCTGAATATTTGCCGGTGTTGCCATTCCAAAAAACAACACGTAGATATCAATAGCATTCTCCAGATTGGGCCATGTCGGCGATTTCGGCGGATTGTCAATCGTGACCAGCAGCTTAACCGAAGGCGCATAGGCATGGATTATGTCGCCGCACTGTTTAACATAATTGTACATTTCAAGTGTCGAAGGTTCGTCGATATAGAAAAAGTATTGCCCTGCCCAGGGATTCGCTCGCGAAAACGCGTCGTATGCGGCCAGATACTTTGTCAGTGCTCGCGGATCCTTGGTGGTCAATCGCGGAATAAACAGCACTCCAGTGCCATATTCATTGATGAACGCTCTTAGACTGGCAACGTACTCCGGGGTGAAAGTAACATCCCCTGTGTCCCAATTGATGCGCGGATGTTTGCGCACATTGGGATAGATACCATGCTGGTAGAGAAGCGTCTGGTGGCGATGGATGAGGGTGTCGTAATCAGGTGTACCGAAAGTCATGCCATACACGCTGTTGAGGTCGCGCAAACCACAGAACCATGCCGTCCATGAGTGTTTAGCTGGCAAGGTAAAATCCCATACATGTAAAAGCACAGGTATCTGTGCAATTGTAGCACCGGCGGAGGTTATCGTAAGGTTGGTCGTATAAGAACCTGCAGGAATTTCCTGGCCAACGGCTATATCTATCCAATACCCTTGGCTGGTCTTGGGCTGTACCGTCGCATGGTCGGCCAGATACTTGGCATTGGTGATCGGTTTATTGGTGTAGGGGTCTATAAAGGGTATAAGGGCATCGGGATACATACCCTGTTTGCTTTTCAACTGGTATGAGGGCTGATCAACTTTGACGTAATGCTCTCTGAATAATGTGATGGTTGGGGCTTTAAAGCCGGGCACAATGGCTTGCCATTCTGCAACGTCAATATGCACATCTGGTAATGGTGCGGTTGACTTGTTCGCCACCAGAACTTGGAACGACTCAGTTTCGTTCTTAGCGCAGAATATTTCGGCGTGTGTGCTGCCGGTAACTGAAGTTTCATCCTGCAGTACTCTTTGATAGCTTGGCAGCACAAGTACTGGAGTCACTATGTTCTGATTGCCGACAGAAAAGGTCAATACCTGATTCGCTTTTAATGTGTATGAGACAGACCAGTTCTTTAGTTTCGAACTTGTTACTTTGGCAGTATAGTTGGCAGTATTAGATATGCCAATACTGCCGGTGTCGTCCGCCATAAGCAAAGGGTTGCCTTCAGTTATCTGGAGAGGAACAAAATTCCCCGTGACATCGAAGCTTACATCAGTTTTTACTGCCAGCATGCACGTTGAGTCTGCACAAATGCCGGCATTGAGCTTCTCTGACCAGAACAAGACCTGCTCATTTGTATCGACCACCTTTTTAAAAGAGACACTCTGGTCAAAGGTAACCGTTGCCAGCAGTCGCTTATTACTGCCAAGACCCTGATACACTTTTAACTCGCCTGGAACATATTCATACCGCGCGCCGGTGGTTTCGATTAAAAAAGCCCCATCTGCAAAATAAGAGCTTGTAATTTTCATATTCATTAACGTCGAATCGCCCTTAATCGAGACGTTATTTACGTCATAATCGACCTTGGCATTGCCCAGAACAGGGGAAATAACAAATAATAAAAAATATATTAAAAATTTTCTCATTTTTTTCTTAAGCACACAGTAAGAAGTAAGAAGTTAGAGAACAGAAATCAGAAGTTAAAAAGCTATCAGTTCTCGATATTCTCAAGAACCGATAGTCAACCGACAAAAGAGACTATTGTTTCCGCCACGTAATCTTTCATCTCGTCGGTTAACTCCGGATAGATTGGAATCGCCAGGACATCATTGGCCACCTTTTCGGCCTCCGGGAAATCGCCTTTTTTGTAACCGAGGTAATTGAAGCATTCCTGAAGATGCATAGGGACCGGGTAGTATATTTCACAACCGATATTCTTGTCCTTGAGTAACTTTATCAGCTCATCGCGTTTCTGGACTCTTATGACATACTGGTTATAAATGCTTACGCAGTCAGGACTGATATAAGGCGTTTTGACGGCTGTTCCCGCGAACTTCCTGTCGTAATAAGCAGCGTTACGTCGTCTTGCCTGCGACCATTTATCCAGATGCGGCAGCTTGACCAGCAGCGCCGCCGCCTGTATGGGGTCAAGGCGGAAATTGCCGCCGATATATTTGTGGTAATACTTGGGGCTGCTTCCGTGGTTGCGCATTATCGAAAGCCGATCGTAAAGCTGTTTGTCGTTGGTTACTATCATCCCTCCGTCGCCGATGCCGCCGAGGTTCTTGCTTGGGAAAAAGCTGAAGCAACCGACTGTTCCGATGCTACCCGCCTTTTTACCTTTGTATGTACTTGTGATAGATTGTGCCGCATCCTCGATTACAGTCAGCTTGTGTTTTTTGGCGATATCCATAATCGGGTCCATATCAGCCATTTGACCAAAAAGGTGAACCGGCATTATAGCCCTGGTCTTTTTCGTAACCGCGGCGGCTATAAGTTTAGGGTTGATGTTGTAAGTCAGCGGGTCAATATCCACAAACACCGGCTTTGCGCTAACGCGTGCGATACAACCGATAGTCGCGAAAAATGTAAACGGCGTCGTAATTACCTCGTCTCCCGCCCCGATTTCCAAGCTCATTAAACTGTTCAAAAGTGCGTCCGTGCCGCTTGATACTCCGACGGCGAATTTGCAATCACTTATAGCTGCTATCTTTGCCTCCAGTTCTGCGACTTTAGGACCGCCTATACAGCATTGTGATTCCAGCACTTCCGATACTGCCGCCATAATTTCTTTTCTTAAAGTTGCGTATTGCGCCTTCAGGTCAAGCAGGGGAACAGGCATAGTATCTCCTCATCAATTCGATGTTTGTTATTTGGCTGGTTTTTTGAATTCATCATAGGAAATGGTCCCGCGTGCCTTGTCCGCAGGCAGCGGCGTCTCCTCATCCAGGTCGAGGCATTTCAGTACTCCTGTCTCAACCTCTTTATATCGATAGCCGCTCTCCGGGCAAATCATAATGCCATTTGAATCAGGTTTTAACAGGCGGATACCATGCCTGCTTATCCAGCCAACCTGCCGAGCCGGAACTCCCATCATCAACGCGTAATCCGGAACATCTTTTGCCACGACAGCGCCGGCGGCTATGAAACAATACCGTCCAAGTTCGATTCCGCACACAATGGTCGCATTCGCTCCAATAGTTGCTCCTCGCCTAAGTATGGTTTTCTCATAAAGGCTGTGACGCACAATCTGGGAACGTGGATTCGTTACGTTCGTCAGCACACAAGACGGGCCAAGAAAAACATCGTCCTCAATAACGGTGCCTGTATATACAGAGACGTTATTTTGAATCTTGACGTTGTTGCCTATCACGACACCTTCGGCAATGAATACGTTTTGACCGAGGATGCACTTTCGACCGAGTTGCGAGTTCGACATAACGTGGCAAAAGTGCCAGATTTTGGTCCCTTCGCCAATACTGGCGCCTTCGCCAACTATGCTTGTCTCGTGCACGAAATAATCAGGCAACTTACGATTTGCTTGTCCCGCTGACTTGTTTCGAGCTTTAGCCATCTTAAAATCCCCGCTGTTCTTTTGTTTATTCAACCCGTTTAATCCGTGTTGTTCCTGGTCGTAATTTTGGTCCGTCTCAGCATCGGGTGGTAATCCCCCTGCAATCCGACCTCTCTGGCATTTCGTATGTCAGAAACGATTTTGATGGAAGTTAAAACGTCTTTTGTCGTGAAACCGTTGCCCTGAAGTATCTGCTCGTAGCTTTTTGTGTGCAAATCGCCGAAGCCCTCCGAAAACTCTATTTCCTGCCCGTCCATTGTGATGGAACGGTAGGTCTTTTGCTGTGGTTTTGTCTTCTCCGGCAGGTCCTGCTGGTCCAGCGACAGGAACCATCTAACGCGGGCCCGCTCAAGCTCGAGCGTCCCGGACGCCTTCATATGCGTATGTAAATTCACGATGTTTGTCCTGACGTCACCGAAAATCCAGGTCAGCATATCGAAAAAGTGAACGCCGATATTAGTGGCAACTCCGCCCGATTTATTAATGTCCCCTTTCCAGGAAACGTTATACCAGCGCCCGCGGGAGGTAATATAAGTGAGCTCCACGTCGTAAATCTTACTCTTTGGCTCATTGTCAACCCGCTGCTTAAGCGCGATAATGGCTGGATGCAAACGCAACTGTAAAATCGTGTTAATATGGTGTCCCGTCTCTCGTTCTATTTCTTCAAGAGCAGTGGCATTCCAGGGATTTAACACCAGCGGTTTCTCACAAATCGCGTCTGCGCCAATCCGAAGTGCGAACCTGACGTGGGCGTCGTGCAAATAATTCGGCGAACATATTGTGACGTAATCAACCTTGCCTGCTCCTCCCCGGCGCAATAATTCGAGATAGCGGTCAAATCTCTCAAACTCAGTGAAAAAGTCGGCTTCCGGAAAATAGGAGTCAATAATCCCCACAGAATCATTTTTGTCGAGCGCCGCCACGACAATGTTGCCTGTGTCTTTTATGGCTTTTAGATGACGCGGGGCAATATAACCGCCAACTCCTATTACAGCAAACCTTTTCATCAATTCAACCCTTTCATAAATTAATAAAATCAGCGGGTTTTTATAACTTAAGCGTTTTTATGATTATCCGCAACGATTCGTCAAGAGTTGTTTTAGTCTTCCAGCCGATTGTATCCCGTACCCGCTCAAGGCAGGGGACGCGGCGCATCATATCTTCAATCGGACGGCCGTAAGCGATTTCGCAGGGGACGAATTCCTTTTTGCTTTTGCTGCCCGTTATTTCAATTATCTTGTCGGCAAGGGCCTCAATGGTAATTTCTTCATCCGAACCGATGTTAAACACCTCGCCCATCGCTTTACTGCAATTCATCAGCCGGATAACCGCGTTCACGATGTCCCCGACATAACAAAAACACCGGCTTTGTTTGCCGGTGCCGTATATGCGTATCGGTTCGTTTTTGAGGGCCGACTCGATAAACCTTGGCACAACCATCCCGTACCTGCCTGTCTGCCTGGGGCCTATCGTATTGAAAAACCTCCCTATCACCACATCAAGCCCGTATTGCTGATGAAACGCGAAACCCAGAAACTCATCTACCGCCTTGCTGCACGCGTAAGCCCATCGAGGCATACTTGTGCTGCCGAGCACAATATCATCCCCCTCGCGAAATGGCACCGACTCGTTCTTGCCGTAAATCTCGCTGCTTGAGGCGATGAAAATCGGGCGATTGTATTTATTCGCGGATTCAAGAACGACCTGTGTCCCGGCAATGTTCGTCTCAATGGTATGCACGGGGCTGTCGGCTATCAACTGGACACCGACTGCCGCGGCAAGGTGGAATATCTTGTCGCACTTCCTTACAGCCGACTCGATTATCGCTGAGTCGCGAATATCCCCCTTTACAAATTCAAATCCTGGTTTACCAACAAGGGCCGTGATATTCTTCAAACTGCCCGTGCTGAGGTTATCGACGACAATCACTTCATTGCCGTCTGTGGCCAACCGTTGCGCCAAATGGGAACCTATAAAACCGGCTCCACCCGTAACCAACGCCTTCATTAATCCTCTCTCAAAACAGGCAAAAGAAATCAGTTAATCGAGGAACTCCGTCCAGACTCCGTCCCCTTCGGGTGCGCAAAAAGACACCCATCGCATCCCTGCGAGGGACTCAATATACTAAACCATCAAAATTCTGATAAACGGGCAATTATAGCAACCGGCGATACTTCAGCCAAGAAACAAAACTGCCCCTCAATTCATAACATAAGTATCGGCGTATCAAGGAGATAGCTTTAGCTCCTCCGTAACCAAAAACCCTACATTATAAGACCCAAACTATACGCCAAAATCACGCCCCAAGTTCACCGCCACCCTATTGGACAGTGCCTTTTGTCCTGACACAGTCAATCATCGCGATATAGTTGTCAAATGGGACATATTCTGGGACGCTGTTGCCTGTGCCCAAGGCATATCCACCCCTTGTTGCGGCCTTCGCCAGCATTGCTTCGCACCGTTGCCTTACCTGCTCAGGCGTTGACCGGCACATAAAATCCATATCTATGCCGCCCAATATCGCGATTCTGCCGCCCCATTTCTCGTATACCTGTTCAACGGGAATAATAACGTCTTCAAAGGAGTGCTTGGCGTCGAATTTTATGTCGTCGATAATATCGTCCATAACCCTGTCAAGATTGCCGCAAGAATGAAGAATCGCTGGTCTTCCCGCTTTGTGGATGACTTCAACTATTTTTTTGGTCCATCCAAACACATACCGCCTCAAATCCGCGGGCGAGAACATCGTCGCCGTCTTGAACCCCCAATCATCGTTTACTATTAAAGCGCCCACAGTATCGAATGCGGCGCATATTTCGTAATACCTAACCAGCCGGCTGCCCACCGCGTCAAATATGTCCTTCGCCAAATCCGCGTCGTCGGCCAGCAGCATACACAGCCGTTCAAACCCAACGAGTGAAATCACGTTCTCCAGGACGCCGCAGGGGCCATAAACTATCAGTTTCATCCCGGCAGGCAGCGAATCCTTCGCCAATTCCAAACTGGAATAATCAAAAGCATCGGGGTCGGGCCAGCAGTATGATTCAAAGCTTTTTCTGTCAGTGATTGCGCTGCCGGCATTCAGTGAAATTGTCGCCTTTTTTTCGATATCAGGCGTCTCGAACTTCATTGACGACCCCAGAACGGTAACATAATCATAGCCGGCCGTCCTGAACGCCTCCGTTACTATTGGATTGAACGTCCCCCACAGCCAATCCTTACCCTCCACTCCTAACGGCTTGCCTGCGAGTTTCTCATAAAATGGCCCGTTGAGGAAAAACTCAAACAGCGTCGGCCTGTCCGGCACCTGTCGGCATAAAACCTTCAGCAAATTCTCAAACCCCGGCTCTCTTTTCACGCTTTACCTTGTTAAAACCACTTATTACTGTTTATACGCACACCTCTCAAAATCCCCCAAAAACCTATCATAACACACTCGAGATATGGTGGAAACTGCGTTTTTCTTCTGAAATACGAACCCAAACTTGGGGAAATTTTGCCATTCGACAAGCCCAAGACAGAGAAAATTTTGGAATTTTTACGAATTTTTTCGAAGGGATAAATTAATAGGGCTGATTGTTAAGATGGATAATTTGCCGCAGCGTTTTTTTGACGCAGATTACGCTAAGGACGCTGTTTTTTGACTGGCTACCCCTTCGACCCCGCTCATGGTTAGGGATGTTTCACTGATTCGGTTCCTGACAGTTTCGAACCGCTTTATCGATCCGGCCATGGAAGATTTGGTAAGCCCTGTGATATGTGGTTACTGAACCCGAATTTGTGTCAGTAACTTCGGCCCATACCGGATACTCTGGGTGATGTATCCCAGAAGGAATTCCATAACGTGATAGTTGAGGTGTTGCAACCCCTACAAAGTAGCCGTTTGTTTGCTTTTCCATGATTACGGGAACTTTGAAGCCTGACATTCCGCACCCTTCCCATCCTTTCGCAATACATGAGGCGACAACATAAGATGAATGCGCACTCTCGAAATGCTGTGTCGAACAGCCAGCGATTAACATCACCACAAACATTAATGCACACCGCATAGTTGAACCCGCACTTAATGCCTTACTATGCCGCGTCATATATGGTTCCGTGCAAGACACCGGTGGGTCATATCCAATAACTGACATAGGTTCTTGCCTTTCCTTCCGTATCTGCCACTTGAACTGCTGCTACCCGTAATACGAACTGTATGTCTTGTCGGTCTCCCAAACGGTAACGCAGTGCAATATCATTGTCTTGCCGAATCTGCCGACAAGTTTGTTCCACGCAAATACGGCTATATTCTCAACAGTGGGAGTTGTCCGCTGAAACTCAGGCAAATCCTCGTTGAGATTTTTGTGGTCCACGACCTTTATCAGCTCCTGGTTCACAACTTTTTCAAATTCTCCTGTCCGCATCGCCTGGCCTGAAGGCCATTTAACTGTTACTTCGACAATGTAGTTATGCCCGTGGCCGGCGGGATTAGCGCATTTGCCAAAAACCTCGATATTCTGTTTTTCGCTGAATTTCTCGTTCCACAGCTTATGCGCCGCGGCAAACTCGAATTTTTCACTGTAATAAACCATCGCACAATCCTCATCACTTACTGCCAGCGTTCTGAAAGGGCTTAGCTTCAAACTCAATTTTAATAATTGCGCCGAGCCGAACTTATCAGCAAGCTTTTCCCATACAATTTTCAAAAGCCGAACCAACTCATCGTAACCCGTATGCCGAGCCTCTCGATGGTCGGCTTTTATTTTCTCCGCAAAAACGCCAACTGCACAATCTCGAACCTTCTGGTCAATATCGCTGACGTTCACAATCAGGCCGGTTGCAGCGTCCGCCTCGCCCGCCAACTCGACCCCCAGTTCAAGAAATACAGACAGCCCCTCGCCGGCCGGCTTCGACGCAAACGAATTGAATCCCGCCTCATCGGCCGGCAAAAAAGGATTTATTGAAAATCGAACATAGCGGCACAGCTTGTGCATAATTCGCTGACGCCTTTTGAAAGAAATCTTTACAATCGCCTGTTATTTGTTTTGGCTATGTATCAAGCTCATAATTTCGTTTCTGCTTCTCGGGTCTTTTCTGAACAACCCGCGAACCGCGCTTGTTACCATCACTGAACCGGGCTTTTTTATCCCACGAATCGTCATACAACTATGCGCCGCCTCAAGCACAACCGCGACACCGAGCGGTTTCAGATTGCTCATAAGACAATCAGCTATCTGATAGGTCAATCGCTCCTGCGTCTGTAATCGACGGGCGAAGCAATCCACAATTCGCGCCAGCTTGCTTACACCGAGGATTTTGCCCGATGGCAGGTACGCGACGTGAGCCGAACCGATAAAAGGCATCAAATGGTGCTCGCAGATGCTGTAAAAGGGTATGTCTCGCAAAAGCACGATTTCGTCGTAGTTCTCGTTGAAGACCCGGCTAATATGCGTATTTGGGTCATCGTGCATACCCGCCAGGAGCTCGCCATACATCCTCGCCACGCGGGCGGGTGTATCCTTCAGACCGTCGCGGTTAAGGTCTTCGCCGACCGCCGAAAGAATCTCCCTGACCGCCTTTTCAATCCTTGCCTCGTCTATTTTCTTTTTTTGTTTTGTCATATCAATCAGCCAAAATCACTTTCTCGTTTTGCTCCCGGCAAGATTAATAAGATAAGCCGTCAGCAGCCGAACGCCGAACGCGCTTGCGCCTTCCGCCACCGAAGCCGTCGGCTTTTCGAAACAATCGACTCCCGCGATGTCCAAATGCGCCCATTTTTTGTCGCCGACGAACTGCCTCAAAAACGCCGCCGCGGTACACGCCCCGCCCCATCTGCCGCCGCTGTTTTTGAGGTCTGCTATTTTACTTTTCATTTCCTCTGCGTATTCTTCCCCACAGGGCAGTTGCCAGACCTTTTCACCGCTGGTCTGCGCCGCCTTTTCGATATTTTTACCAAGCTGCTCGTCGTTGCTCATCAGTCCCGCCATAAATGTCCCCAGCGCAACAGCACAGGCGCCTGTCAGCGTGGCAACATCTATAATCACGTCGCAGTTTTGTTTTACGGCGTAATGTAACGCGTCGCAAAGTATCATTCTTCCCTCGCAGTCGGTATTTTGAACCTCAACCGTCTTGCCTGAATATGTCGTAACGATATCGCCGGGCCTGTAGCTTGTTCCGCTTGGCATATTCTCCGCCGACGGAACTATGGCGTAGAGATTTATGGGCAGTTTCAACTCCGCCGCCGCTTTTGCCGCAGCCAGCACCGCGATACCGCCGGTCTTGTCAAATTTCATCTGCTCCATATTTTGTGCCGGCTTTATGCTTATCCCGCCCGAATCAAACGTTATCGCCTTACCAACAAGAGCGACCGTTGGCAATCTTCCTGCTTTGCCTTTCGAGAAGTATTTCACGACTATCAATCTTGGCGGCGTTTTTGACCCGCTGCCAACCGCCAATATCCCGCCCATACCCAATTTGGCCAATTGCTTTTCATCAAGCACGGTGCAGCTTAGTCCTTTTGTGCTTCTCGCGAGTTTTTTCGCCTCGGCCGCAAGCAATGGCGGGTTTATCACGTTTCCGGGCCTGTTCGCAAGTGTTCTGGCGTAACTCTGGGCCTTACCGATAATAGCCCCTTTTAATAACCCCTCTTCAAGCCGTTTCGTCTTCGCCGCGTTGTCATCAATCACTTCAACAACGAGCGACTCCCTCCTGCCGTCCTCATCAGACGTAACATATTCATCGTAACGGAAACTTCCGTAATATATTCCCTCAGCCATTGCCTGCGCCAAAAGCCCCGGCTCAAACTTCGCGCCGAACCCTCTGTGAAGCGCGACAGCCATTTTCCGCGCCTTCATTGACACCGCTTTATTAGCCGCCAATGCAGCCGCTTGTCTGATGGTGTCGATAGTCGCCTTTTCCTGCTCACCTAATCCAACTATAAGCACTCGTTGCGCGCCTATACGATTGTTGCCGTATATTAGAGCGCTGGTCCCGGTTTTTCCTTTGAAGTCGCCGAGTTTTACGACCTGTTCGATAGCCCCGCCAAGTTTTTTACACAGTTCGATGATTTCCGGCAGCGGTTTTTTGTCGTCCGAGAAATGACCGATAGCCAGCATTTGCGTTTTGCATTCGGCTAATGCCGCCGCCCTGGTCTTCAATTCAACTTCAATTATCCTCTTCATTTTTTTCCACCTTTCTTGCTACGGCTCGGCGTCACCATCTTTTTGCGGTGTCGGCGGCACTTTCGCCGAGACGAGTGACTTTGGTCCCCTTGCGTTTGGTTTACCTTTAGCACGATGGTGCAGATACGCCTCAATAAATTCCTCTATATCCCCGTCGAGCACCGCGTCAACTTTTCCGGTCTGACAATCAGTGCGATGGTCTTTCACCAATTGATATGGCTGCAAAACATAGCTGCGAATCTGGTTACCCCAGGCAATCTCGCCCTTTGCGCCGTATTGTTTGGCAATCTCCGCGTCGCGTTTCTGCTGCTCAATCATATACAACCTTGCCTTGAGCACCTTCATCGCCGAGGCGCGGTTTTTGTGCTGGCTCCGTTCGTTCTGACACTGAACAACAATACCCGTTGGTTTGTGCAGCATCCGCACCGCCGAGCTTGTCTTGTTAACGTGCTGGCCGCCTGCGCCGCCCGCGCGATAAAAATCAATCTTCAGGTCCTCTTCCTTTATCTCGATATCCACGTCCTCATCGAATTCAGGAAGGCAATCAACCGCGGCAAAAGTAGTATGCCTGCGTTTGTTGGAGTCAAACGGGCTTATCCGGACAAGCCGGTGCACGCCAACCTCGCACGACAATTTCCCGTACGCGAAAGGCCCTTTTACCTGAAGCGTTATCGAACGTATTCCCGCCTCTTCGCCGGGAGTAATATCAAGCTCGCTATACTGGTATTTGTTCACGTCGAAATAGCGGGTGTACATCCTCAAAAGCATACTCACCCAGTCGCAACTCTCTGTCCCGCCCGCGCCTGCGTGAATACTGAAAAAACAGTTCTTCGTATCATTCGGGCCGCTCAAAAGACCCGTCAGCTCTATTTGCTCACAGCGTTTGGCAAGCGTCGCCAAATCATCCTCCAACTGGCCAAGCTCATCGGGGTCCGACTCGACTGCCAAATTAAACAGTTCCGCCAAATCATGGACCTCCCTGCTGACTTCCTCAACCGGCTCGACTATCGCCTTTAACGCGCTTAGCCGGGAAACCACACCCTGTGCCGCCTCTTGATTGTCCCAGAAGCCGGGACTGCTCATTTTCTCCTGAAGCTGCGCAAACTCGGCCTTTTTGCCCGCCAAGTCAAAGCCAGTCCCGGATATTTTCAACCCGGGCCTTCATCTCCGCTATTCCGCTTTTTAATTGCGCAACTTCCATAATCCTCGTGCTTATAACACATTAGGCGATGATATGCAATCCCGCGGGGCGATTATTGATTCCCTAAAACGGCCAAATAATGTATGATTGTTCTTTCAGGTATAAGAACAGTTTGCGTCTGCTTTGAAAGGTTTGTAAATGAATGAAGAAAAATCGGCTTCATCAGTACTGAAATCGCTGTTTATCCCCTGTGCGACGGTATTTATATCGAGCTTCTGTATTATGGTGCTGGAGCTTGTGGCCGGGCGCATCATCGCGAGGTTCCTGGGCTCATCACTTTACACCTGGACAAGTGTCATAGGCGTCGTCCTGGCGGGTATCACCATCGGCAACTATACCGGCGGACGACTCGCAGACCGATTCAGGCCAGTCAAAGTACTATCCATACTTTTCGCGATTTGCGCAGTCGCCTGTCTTGTCACTATCGTTTTAAACAACCTCGCAGGCAAATGGACATGGCTTTGGCAGTTCAACTGGCCGACAAGAATCCTCCTGCATGTTACGGTTGTGTTCCTGCTGCCTTCGGCACTTCTGGGCACAATCAGCCCCGTGGTTGCGAAAATGGCCCTTGAAAGGGAACTCCCCACAGGCAGAACCGTCGGCGACATTTATGCCTGGGGCGCAGCGGGCAGCATCGCCGGGACTTTCGCCGCCGGCTACTATCTAATCGCGCTGATGGGAACAATCTCAATAATCTGGGCAATAGCGGCGGTTATGATTGTGATGGCCCTGCTTTACGGGGCGGGGTTTTGGGCTGTCCGTGCGGCAGCGGTAATTTTAGTTGGCGGGGCAATCGTTGGAGCAGGGCCGTGGGGCTGGGCACAACGGGCCTCCGCGGCAATCGGACTGAAAGATACCACGAAAGAAGTTGTTCTTTACGAAGATGAAACAAACTACTGTTACGTCGCCGTTAAAAGTTTGGGAGGCGACCCCGAGAGGAGAATATTCGTCCAGGACACGCTGGTTCACAGCGAGATTCTCATAGGCGAGCCGAATAAACTGCAATACACCTACGAGCAGATAATGGCCGCGATAACACACCGATTCGCCGGAGGAAAAGATAAACCTTTTTTTCTGGTGCTCGGGGGCGGCGGGTATGCCCTCCCGAGGTATCTTGAAAGATTCTGGCCCGCCGGCGTCGTTGACGTAGCGGAAATTGACCCCGGCGTAACAAAGGCCGCCTTCGCCGCCTTTGAACTCGACCCCAAAACCAGAATAAACACAATCTCGCTCGACGCACGCAATTATGTTGATTCTATAATCGAAAAAAAACATCTCGGTCAGCAAATCAGCAATTATAATTTTATTTACGAAGACGCCCTCAATGATTACTCGGTCCCGTATCAGCTAACCACCAAAGAGTTCAATGACAAACTATATGAGTTTATGACCGATGACGGAATCTATATGGTCGAGCTGATTGACACATTCGACAGCGCGTTATTTCTCGGCTCGTTGGTCAATACCCTCGAACAGACGTTCCCATTTGTTACCGTTATTTCCGAAAAGGACACCAAAAGCTATGACCGCAACACATTTGTCGTTGTCGCGGCCAAACACAAGCTCGACCTTGCCGATGTCTGCAAAGGTTTTGACGTGGATAGAAGCGCCTGGTATCTCAACGACTCGGAAATAGCACAACTGCGAAAAAAATCTAATTCACTGGTACTGACCGATGACTATGCGCCTGTGGAGAATCTTCTTGCGCCAGTAGCTCTGCGGAACGTCGAGAAGCAGGCACGCAAACTCGCCGAGCAGGCGCAAAACTATGCCTGGAAGGGAAATGTCCAAAAAGCTCTAAAAAAACTTGAGGCTCTAAGTCAGGCCGACCCGAGCGTGGTGGTCAAGGCATACGGGGTAATAGCCCTTATCCTGACTGACTCCGGCAGAACCAACGAAGCCCTTCTCGTCTATAAATCCGCTATAGAACGGTTCACGGACCCGCAATACAAAAGCCAGATGCCTGTGATACGCTACAGTTACGCGACGCTCTTGAGAAAAGATGGCAGAGACGAGCAGGCCTCAGAACAATTGGACATCCTCACAAAGCTGTGCCAGCAGCTTCTCGATGAAAATCCTGACTTAGTGGAGCCGCATACAATCATGGGTAAGGTCATGTTTGATAACCGTGACTTTGCCAAAGCTGCCGAACACTTCAAAAAAGCTGTAGCGCTGCAGCCCGGCGACCTTGACAACTGCATATATCTTATCCAGACCTTCGAACTAAGCGGCCAGCGGGAATCCGCCGTCCAGGCGGCCCAAAACGCGATTGAATACTTCACCGCCCAGGGCCGCGAAAAGGATGCCGAAACCATCAGACAATACATCGAACAGATACTGTCTCGAAACACCTATCTCCAGCGAGATAAAAAGTAGCCGCGAATTTCCGGCATTTTACGCTATTACTCATCGCTGGAAGCTCGCCTGATATACTCATACTTCGACGGCTTTTCCCGCGAAAACGTTATCCCCCTGCCGGTTACTATATCGTGCTCCTCCCGCAGAAAATCGATATATTGCAGCAGCGCCCAGGCGGTATTGTTCCAGCTCATCTGATAGCCGCGCTGGTGCGCCTGCTTTTCCATAAATAATCGCCGCTGCTTGTTGAACACCAGGTAATCCAGCCCGCCGGCAATCTGCTCAACCGACGGCTCCATCGGGTCAACCAGAATGCCACGGACGTAACGCCCCATCACCAGCCCTTCGGGGCATCGCTTGTTCGAGTAAATCAACTCGCGTGCGTACCTGAATTTTGTCGCAATCGCCGCCCTGCCTGAGCCGAGCGTATCGGCCAGCACCCCGCTGGATATCTGCTGCATATTGAGATAAGGCAACACCATCACGTTGGTCGCGCCATACATTTTCAGCAGCATTCCCTCGTCGAGATAGGTATCGAAGAACACAACATCGTAATCTTCCAGATTGGCGCCCCGCAGGTCTTTGACCCTGCACCATCTGACCTTTGCCTGCTCCAGCGCGACCGCCAGGGACGCCTGAAATCGCCTGTATGGTTCGCCACCGTCGGCCCTCACAAAATCCGGGTGACATTCGCCCGCTATGAGGTACACGATGCTCTTGCGCTGCTCAGGCGTGCACGATTCCTCCAGAAACCTCCCAAACCCGCGTATGCCGTATTCGAGTCCCTTGTCCGGCGATAACAGCCCGAGCGTCGTAACAAGAAACTGGTTTTCAACGCCTAATTCCTTCTTTATTTCCCATCGGTCGTAATGTGACGGGTTGTGCATCCTTATGCCGTGGTCGATGTGCTTGAGCTTGCTGTGCTCAATATGGTAGGTATCCGATTCGAGTATATCGATTGCGCTTTCGGTAGTAACAATCACGCCGTCACATACCTTCGCAAGGGCCTGCACGACGGCCTTTTGGTGTTCGTCGGGGTCATCTAAAACCGTGTGCAAATACACCACCGTTGTCAGTTTCGCGGCGGTAAACGTCTTAGCCATCTCGATGTAATGCGTCCCCCGTGCGTCGTTACCGTCTTTGTCGGGGTCAAGGCCATATTCGTGCTGGAGCAAAACCACCGTAGGGTTGCTGCCTTCCTGAGATCTTTTGATTATGCTTTCCGCCGTATCCGCCCACGACTGCGGATTATACTGGTCAATTACAAGGTCCACGGGTATGTTGTATGGTCCATTGCTGTTATCTATCGCGGCGACCCTTATATGACCCACCTCGCCGGTAAAATGCGACAGGGCATTTGCAAGATTTTTTGAAAACGTCGCTATCCCGCATCGCCTCGGCGGATATGTGCTGACTATCCGAACATTATATGGCATACGATAACCCCATTTTATCGTCGCTTGTGATTCATCGCTTGATATGACTATTAAATCACTCGCCGCAGCTAAAGTCAACCGATTATACTTATCGCGAGCAAACCTTTGGTAAGATTATTTCTCGGCTTTTGCCGGTTTTTTCCTGCCGAGGAGTTCGTCGGCTGCGTCAGCCGTTTTGGGCGGCCATTTGCCTTCCGATTGCAGCTTCAGCAGGTTTTCCTTTTGCTTGATGCTGACTATCGTCCGGCAGCGGGGGAATCTGTTGCAGCCCATAAACGGGCCTTTCTTGCTCTGCCTGATGACAAGCTCGCCTTCCCGGCATTTATAACACTTCAATCCCGTCGGTTCAGCAGGCGGTTTCGGCGGCGCGATATTACCCTCCTTATCAACCTTAACTATCGTCTTGCAGTTGGGATAATCGCTACATCCAAGGAACGGACCGAATCGCCCGTTTTTGTGAACTAATGGCTTGCCGCAATTGGGACATTTATGCTCACTGACTTTCTGCTCGACCATTTTACCTTCCTTGTCGCACTGCCAGGCGAACTTGCACTCCGGATAGCCGGAGCAACTGAGGAATTTGCCCTTTTTGCCGAAACGATAGACCAGCGGCTGGCCGCATTTCGGGCACTCATAATTGCTCGGCGTCGTTTCCGCCTTTGCGTGCTTCATCTCCGCGGTCGCCGTCTCGATACTCTTCTTGAACGGCCCGTAAAACTCATTCAAAACACTAACCCAGTCCAGATGCTGCTCTTCAATTTTATCCAACTGCTCTTCCATATACCGGGTAAACGCCAAATCCATTACCTTGGGGAAGTATTCTTCGAGCTTGTCGGTTACCACCTCTCCGAGGTCCGACGCGTAGAGTTTCTTTTCCCTCTGCTCGACGTATTCCCTGTCCTGGATGGTGCTGATGATGCTGGCGTATGTGCTGGGCCGGCCAATGCCCTCCTTTTCGAGCGCCTTTACCAGCGACGCCTCGGTGTATCTTGCGGGCGGCTTTGTGAAATGCTGTTCGGCCTTAATATCCACCGCCGCCAGCTCCTGCCCGACCTTGACGAGGGGTAACTGCTGCTCAACGCCCGCCGAGGCGCCGGGCGACCATACCTTCGTAAAACCATCGAAGACAATTGCTCGACCTGTCGTTTTATACAGGCATTTACCAATCGAAGTATCGGCTGCGATATCCAGATTCGTAACGTCCCACTTCGCGGCTGACATCTGACAGGCAATAAACCGCCGCCATATCAAATCGTAAATCCTGTATTGCTCCTCGCTGACAAGTGTGCGGACGTCCTCCGGCATAAGATCAACGTCGGTCGGGCGAATCGCCTCGTGCGCCTGCTGCGCGTTTTTCTTGTCGGCAAACATATTCGCCTTTTCAGGAACGTACGCGTCGCCGAAACGCTTGCGAATAAAATTGCGCGCCTCGTTGATTGCCTCAGGCGATATGTGCGTGCTGTCGGTCCTCATATACGTAATCAGACCCAGCCGACCCATCTCCTCGCCGAGGTCAACACCCTCATACAACTGCTGTGCAATCGACATTGTGCGCTTGGTCGAAAACCCCATCCGATTCGACGCGGCCTGCTGAAGCGTTGACGTAATAAACGGCGGCCCGGGCCGGGACGATGATTCCTTCTTTTCAACCTGCTCAACTTTGAACTTGGCGCCTCTTACGGCCTCATATATCCGCTTTGCCTGCTGGTCATCCGACGCCTTATACTTCTCCTCGCCGATTTTATAAATCTCGGCCTTAAAGGCGTTGTGCTCGGCAAGCCACTTGTTCTGCCGGTCAACCGTCGGGCCTTGCTCAGGTTTTTCGCCCTTCGAGATAAAATTCTGCCACTGCTGCCCGTAATGACTTCCCAGTTCGGTTGTGAAAACCGCGGGTATCAGCCAGTATTCCTCCGGCTTGAAACCGCATATCTCCCGCTCTCGCACGACAACTATTTTGACCGCGACCGACTGCACACGCCCCGCGCTTAAACCCCTGGCAACCTTTTTCCACAACAGCGGGCTTATCTGGTAGCCGACTATCCGGTCGAGTATGCGCCTGGCCTGCTGCGCCATCACCTTGTCGGTATCAATCCGACCGGGATTGGCGAACGCCTGCTTTATCGCGGTCTGCGTTATCGCGTTGAATATCACACGATACACCTTGTCGGGCGGTACACCCAACACGTGGGCCAGATGCCAGGCAATTGCCTCGCCCTCCCGGTCCAGGTCGGTCGCTAAGTAAACGTCCTTGCAATTCTTAGCCGCCGCCTTGAGTCCGGCAACAACCTTGCTCTTACCCTGCATAATCGTATATGTCGGCTCGAAGTCCTTTTCCAAATCGACGCCGAATTCTTTCGCGGGCAAATCGCGAATATGCCCCATCGACGCCTTGACCTCGAAGCTGGGGCCGAGGTATTTGTTTATCGTCCGCGACTTCGCTGGCGATTCTACTATCACTAACGATTTACCGCTTGGATTCGTCTTTGTCTTCGCCATATTTTTTTGTCATTCCCGCAAACCTGTCCTGAGCTTGTCGAAGGAAGCAGGAATCCATTCTATTTAGCCCCGCGTTTTACGCGGGGCTTGAACATCTCTTATTGAAACTATCGGTAAAATGCTTGAAAGACAACGACAAATAAGGTTGTGCCCGTGAATTGTCAAGAAAAACTATTTGGCCACCCGCCTCGCCGCATAGCGGCGGGCGAGGTCTCGCCAAAGGCGGACAAAGCCCCCCGGCTTCGTCTATGGCTACCCGGCTACGTTGAAAAACTACGCCGAGGTAAACGCCGAGGCGAGCAAAAACATCAAGAATTCCATTTTTTGTTTTTTTCTTATTTATTTTTATTATGGCTCAATAACTTTTTGGCAAAAAGAAAACCCCGGTTTTCAGGCCGGGGTTTTATTGGGATTTCTAAAATTTAAGTTTCTTTGTGTCTTACCTGCCCCTGCAAACAGTAGGCAGGGGGTGTCTTAGTGGCAACCAAAAAATCCTCAATATTCGCATTTCTTGCCGGGGGTAGTGCAAGGAAGGGAGACATCACCCCAAGTAACTTTGCAAAACCATCGCCAGTCACAATCGCATGGTTGAGAAGTCCCGCCCCAGGTGCCGGTTTCTACTGTTGCAGTATCAGGCGCAAAGAGCCATTTCTTATATTCGACGTGCTGGTCTGCGAAGACAAACGTCGTCCCCTTGCCATGCCGCGTTGGGCGGTGGTCACCAAATGAACCGGGGGGAGCAGCAGTACCGGCTTGATCATAATTTACGTAAAATGCGCCCTGCTTGGCAAACCCCGCATCCAAAAAGACAAACCTCGCGGCGGTATTCTTAATATCGGTTCTGAGTTTTATGTTCCGACCTGTTTTAATAGAGCCAGGGCCAGCCGAACCATTAGGTGGTACGGCCCAAGTATTCATCGAATGAGCCATAGCGTATGTTACTTCCTGGCCTTTGTCACCAACGGGACACTTGTAAACCTTGTAGTCCTTGATCCATTTCCACAACGTCCCCTCCGAGATAGCGTGCTGCCAGTCCGCCGTTGTAGGGTTGGCAATGCTGGCTTGCATAATAGCTGCTGATCCTGTTACACACGACGGCGCCGGTGCATGCGGCCACGTATGGGGCCACTCATGCCAGGCCCCCATACCCAATATACCATTGGAGCAAAGCATGCCCCAAGAGTACCATACATCACCGACTGGCACTTGTTCCTTGTTGTCATCACAATACATATTCCAGGCGAGCCCCAACTGCTTTATCTGGCTCATACAGACCGCTCGTTTGCCCATTTCCCTTGCTCGGCCCAGGGCCGGCAGCAATATCGCCATCAATAGCGCGATGATTGCGATGACCACCAAAAGCTCAACCAATGTGAACCCTCTTCGTTTATTCATAAAATAACACCCCAAAGACAAAAACCATAAACCGTTCCAAACAATCCATTCTTATTATCGGCCTTATTAAGGGCGCTCTTTCTCATTTTATCAAAATCACTGCCGCTTTGCAAAGGATTTCAATCGCCCGTTTTCCGCATAGGATAGTCCTCTGTGGCAATGGCACACAATTAAAAATTCCAAATTGGAACCTGGATGATATCTGAGTAACCGCTTAGCAGAAAAAAAAGCTGGGCTGAGGTCAGGAGGGAGGAAGAGGAGGATTTAACCTCAGCCCGTGGCTCTTACAAATCCGCACAAGGCGGATAAAATTGCATGAATACTACCTCACTATGTCACAATCTTGACCCCCCCTATATCGAGGTCAAGCAACCCCTGACGATCTCCAATATATCAGTTCGTCGGACAATTGCAACAGAAAAATGCACAGTAAATGAAATTTTTTTGCGAATTATTGCCGGCGGCGCTTATCAGGGATTCCCTTATAATCGACCCAGGGAAATCCTTACCACAAATAGCCGGGGAGTGCAAAACCGGCGCTTGCCGTCGCCAAAACGCTCTGTTAAACTGTTCAGCGTTGGCAATATCAGGAAAACAAATCGGCTATGAGAAAATTTCTGCATAAAATAACTCCATGGATTAGCGTTATCCTGTTTGTGATAGCGGCGGTTATCATTCACCACAAACTCAGACAATACCATTACCGCGACATCTCGGCGGAGCTGACGCGGATACCGATAGCATACGTGCTCGCGGCAATCGCGCTGACGTTCCTCGATTATTTTATTCTGACCGGCTACGACACGCTCGCGCTTACCTACATCGGGCATCGACTGCCTTATCGCAGGATAGCGGTCGCGTCATTCATCGGATACGTGTTCAGCCATAACGCAACAATCCTCGGTGGCTCCGCGGCACGCTATCGGATATACTCAGGACTGGGCCTTTCAGCGAGCCAGGTCGCACGCCTGATTTTATTCTGCTCAATAACCTTCTGGCTTGGCTTTCTGGCGCTGGGCGGCTTCACCTTCGTGCTGCACCCGCAGGCAATCGAGCACGGCACTCACCTGCCCTTTAAGACAACATGGCCAATAGGTGTCATATTCCTTGTCCTGCTCGCGACATACCTCATTGTGACAACGGTGCGAAAAAAACCGTTGACTATTCGCGGCTGGGAGCTGGCTATACCATCATCGGGTCTGTCGCTTTGTCAGATTGCGCTGGCCTCAATCGACTGGGCAATTGCCGGCAGTGTTCTGTATGTCCTTATGGCAAACTCCATCCAGATGGACTACCCGGAATTCCTGGAGATTTTCCTGCTCTCACAATGCGTAGGTCTTGTCAGCAGCGTCCCCGGCGGCCTGGGAGTATTCGAAGGAGTCATGCTGCTTTTGCTCTCCGAGGCGGCCCCCGCCTCGTCCCTTATCGGCTCGCTGCTTTTATACAGGGTGATTTATTATCTGCTCCCGCTCGGTCTTGCCTCAATTATTCTCGGGGCGGAAGAGGTCGCCTCACGCAGGGAAACATTGAAACGACTCGGCGAAACAATCGGCAAGTGGGCCGCTATGCTTATACCCCAGGTGTTCGCCGTCGGCAGTATGGCCGCAGGCACAATCCTGCTCGTATCAGGCGCACTGCCGGCAGAAAACAGTCGTATGGAAATAATACGAGACATACTGCCTCTGTCGGCGGTAGAAATATCGCATTTCCTCGGCAGCGTCGTCGGCGCGGGACTGATTATCCTCGCACGAGGTCTGCAGCGCCGGCTGGACGCCGCGTATCACCTTACGATAATACTATTCGCCGCCGGCATCGTATTCTCGCTGGTCAAGGGTTTTGATTACGAAGAGGCGATAATCCTGTCGATTATGCTCGCAGCCCTTATTCCCTGCAGGGGCCGGTTTTATCGCAAGGCATCGCTGCTTCGGGACAGATTTTCATTCCCCTGGGGGGTTTTGGTGGTAGTCGTAGCAGCAAGCTCCATCTGGCTCGGGTTTTTCACATACAGACATCTCGGGCAGGCAGACCAGCTATGGTGGAAGTTCGCGTTCGATGCCAACGCACCGAGATTCCTGCGTGCCAGCACGGGTGTCATTGTTGTTATCCTTCTGTTCGGTATCGCCCGGCTGCTTGTCCCGGCGAAACCCGTCTTTTTGCCGCCGCCGGATACCGAAATTAAAATCGTCGAAAATATTGTCCGGAACAGTCCACGGACTTACGCATGGCTTGCGCTTCTCGGCGACAAAAGATTCCTTCTGGACGATAACAAAGACGCGTTTTTGATGTTCGGCGTCCATGGCAGAAGCTGGGTGAGTATGGGCGACCCCGTAGGCCCCGAAGACGACGCGAGAGAGCTTTCATGGGAATTCCGTGAACTCTGCGACGAATATGACGCCTGGCCCGTCTTCTACCAGGTCGATACCGAACATCTCGACATTTACCTCGACCTTGGTCTGACGTTCATTAAATTCGGCGAGGAAGGCAGAGTCGAGCTGCCCAATTTTTCGCTCGAAGGCCACGAACGCAGAGACCTTCGCTACGCATACAACAAAATGACAAAACTCGGATTAACTTTCTCCGTCATCGGGCCGGCGCAGGTCGAGACGGTTCTCGTCGAGATGAAACGTGTTTCCGACGCCTGGCTTGAGAGCAAAAACACAAGGGAAAAGAAATTTTCGCTCGGCTCATTTGAGCCGGAATACATCAGGAAAATGCCTGCCGCGTTAATTACTCAGCAGAATAAAATCATCGCATTCGCCAATATCTGGCAGGGAGCGAATAAAGAAGAATTGTCGGTGGACCTTATGCGGTATTCGCCTGACAGCCCCGAAGGAATTATGGATTATATGTTTACCGAGCTTCTGCTGTGGGGCAAATCTCAGGGTTACAAGTGGTTCAACTTCGGCATGGCGCCTCTGTCCGGCATGGAAGACAGGCAGCTTTCGCCGTTATGGTCGCAGGCGGGGGCCTTTTTGTTCCGTCACGGCGAGCACTTCTACAACTTCCAGGGCCTGCACGAATACAAGGACAAATTCGCGCCCGTCTGGCAGCCAAAATATATCGCCTGCCCACGCGGGCTGATGCTGCCCAGAATCCTCACCAACGTCGCCGCCCTTGTTTCAGGCGGCCTAAAAGGTGTAGTGGCAAAATAGCCATAACCAACCGGCTAACTGAAAAAATAAGGAACTACACGATGAAAAACAGCGTCACTCTTCAAATCGCTGCGGGACTTTTGATTCTCGCCGGTTTATCAATAGCAACCACATACGGAATTGCGCCGGGCACAAAGACGGAGTTGCTCTGGCCCAATGGTGCGCCGGGAGCAAAAGGTAATGATGCGAACGATAAACCGACAATGACGATTTACCTGCCAGCAAAAGAAAAAGCAACCGGCTCGGCGGTCGTTATCTTTCCCGGCGGCGGATACCGGATGGTCGCAATCGACCATGAGGGCCACCAGGTCGCTCGCTGGTTAAACGAATTGGGTATCGCCGCATTTGTTGTCGATTACCGCCATCGAGGCAGGGGCTACGGACACCCAGCTCCTATTCAGGACGCACAGCGGGCGATAAAAATCGTGCGAAGCAGGTCGGCGGAATTCGGCATTGAGCCAAACAAAATAGGCGTCATCGGCTTTTCCGCTGGAGGCCATTTGGCATCAACCGCAGGCACCCACTTCAACGAGAAATTCTATGAGCCGGTTGACGCAAACGACAGTGCAAGTGCCCGACCTGACTTTATGATTTTGATTTACCCGGTTATTTCGATGGGCTCCTTCTCGCACAGCGGCTCTCGCAGCGCACTGCTGGGCGGGAACCCGTCGCAGGAACTGGCAGATAAATTCTCGAACGAAAAACAGGTGGATTCCAACACCCCGCCGACCTTCCTGGTTCATGCGACAGACGACAAAACCGTGCCGGCAGAAAACAGTATCTCCTTTTATATGGCCTGTAGGAAAGCCCATGTACCCGCCGAAATGCATATCTGGCAAAAAGGCGAGCACGGATTCGGCCTAGGAAAATCCGGAACCCCCGTTTCCCGCTGGCCCGCCTTATGCGCCGACTGGATGGACAAAATGGGTCTTTGCAGCAAATAAGGCCGACCGAAACCCTGGCCCGGTCAAAAAACAATTACTTTTCTTTGTAAACTATCAGAACCACCGGCTGGTCCCCGAAAACACCGAAAGCCGGCCTTCAAATCCCCCCGCCGATTGGGATTTGTAGTGAACGAATCCGCTTTTTTAAGCCAATTTGAAGGGTAGGGTCGGACTTAGGTCCCGTAATACCCATATTTTACGCGATTTGTGAGGTTTCCGGCCCGTTGGTATTGCTCTAAATATCCAAAACTGCTATTATGATAAATATACTCAAACAACCACATCCAAAACGGGGTCTAAAATCGAGAGGTTGATGAAATTGACAACCAGCCGTAACAAATATTGTTTTGCGCTTCCAGCCCTAATCTGCGTATTAACCGCCTCCGCATTTGCCAGCCGGTGTCCATCAGCCGACCTCAACGGTAACTGCTGGGTCAATATCTACGATTTGGAGATATTCGCCAACCAGTGGCTTAATACTGAGTCATGCGAAGAAACAGCCGTCTGCGCGGACTTCGACGGCATGAACGGCATTGATTTCGCCGATTTCGCAGTGCTGGCAAGCCAGTGGCAAACACACGGCAGCATGCTTTTCATTAACGAGTTTATGGCCTCCAACAACAGCGCAAGCGGCATCCACGACCCACAGGGTGACTACGACGACTGGATTGAAATTTATAATCTTGGCGACACAGCGGTCGATATGGCGGGAATGTATCTTACAGACGACCTCACCAGCCCAACCAAATTTCATATCCCAACCAGCTACTCATCGCAAACCACCATCCCTGCCCGTGGATTTCTCGTATTCTGGGCCGATGATGAAACAGCGGACGGGCCTTTGCATACCAACTTCAAACTGTCCGGCAGTGGCGAAGAAATCGGGCTTTACGACACCGATGGAGCTACACAGATTGACGCCATTGTTTTTGGTGCGCAGACAACTGACATCTCTTATGGACGTTACCCGGACGGAGAAGAAAACTGGTGTTTCTTCTCTACCGCAACGCCCGGCGCCGCTAATACCAACGCCTACCTCGGCGATATAGATAACGTTGATTTCAGCAAAGAACGCGGCTTCTACGACTCTAATTTTATGCTCACTTTGGCCTGCACCACGTCCGGCGCAAAAATTTACTACACCACCGACGGTCGTCCTCCAATTGCAGGCGAAGTAAATACTCCAACCAGTATCCGTTATACCTCACCCATATCTATCAGCACCACAAAATGTATCAGGGCGGCTGCCATCAAAACCGGCTACAAACCTTCACCCATAGAAACACATACATACATCTTCGGGGCAAGCGCCGCCGTCAAAGCAATGCCGCTCATCTCCCTTGTCGGCGACCCCAACCAGACCTTCTATGAGCCAAACGGTATAATGGCCATCGTTGGCGGCTACTATGCCAGTGACGGAACATGGCAATCAGGCGGAGCAGGCACTTACGACAATATGACTATGCAGGGAAGCGCCTATGAACGGCCCGTCTCACTCGAAATCATCGACCCCCAAACCAGCTCCGACCTCCAAATCGATTGTGGCATTCGCGTCCATGGCAGCGGCTATACACGACCGCGTTACACCAGAGGCAACGACTGGAATACCTGCTGGATAAACTGGTGGCCAAACTGGAACAGCAACAAAATAAGCTTCAACGTGTTCTTCAGCAGCGACTACGGCAGCAGCCGGCTCGAATACCAATTCTTTCCATTCATTGATGTCGCACGTTTCAAAAGTATCTGCCTGCGGGCGGGCCATAACGATTCCTGCACCCCGTTTGTCAAGGACGAATGGATGAGACGGCTATTCCAGGAAATGGGCGGAACCCAGGAAACAGGCACATACGCCAATCTCTATATCAACGGCGTCTTCAAGGCATACTTCAACCCGACAGGGAGAGCCGATAACGCGTTTTATCAGGAATGGTACGGCACTGATAACGACTTCGATATCATTACCCAAAGCGGACTCCGGAACGGCGACTTGACTGCCTTGAACAACCTTATGAATTACGCTACCACCAACGATCTGTCCAATATAACCTGTTATAATTATGTCGCCAGCCAGTTCGATATAACACAATTCGTAGATTACCTTATCCTCCAAATCTACTCTTCCAACTTCGACTGGCCCGGCAACAATTACACCATCCACCGCGAAAGGTCATCCACAGGCAAATTCAGGTTCTCCGTCTGGGACGCTGAAGGCATTGAAACCTGGGTAGCTGAAAACCATATGGACGTGAACGCCTTTGAAAGCCTCCCCAACTGGACAAGCCCCACCGGATTGAACAATTTATCGTGGGATTACATCTCGCAATTATATCGCGCCCTAAAAGCAAATCCGGACTTTCAACAGCTTTTCGCCGACCGTATCCACAAATACTTCCGCAACAACGGTATATTGACAAAACCACATTTACTGGCGAAATGGTGGGAGGTATTCAGCGAAGTATCAGCCGTCCTGCCTGATATATCAGATTACCCAGTGCTGTTCATTCCCGATACCTTCATACCGAACCGCGAAGACCCGATACTGGGCGTATTTGAACAACAGGGCCTGTTCACCCGCGCCTTCGGCGCGCCGGTCTTTAACGTCAACGGCTCGTATAAATTCGGCGGCTATGTGTCTTCATCAGACACATTCACTATTACCGACCCCTGCGCTTCAGGAGGAACTATCTATTACACTACCGACGGCAGTGACCCGCGTCCGTCGGCAAGCACCCAGCAGAAAACATTTGTGATTGAAGACGCCTCAAAGAAAGTGCTCGTCCCCACAAGCGATATCGGCACAACTTGGCGAGGCGGCTCAGAACCATATAACGATTCAAGCTGGACAAGCGGCACAGGCGGCGTCGGATACGAAAGAGATACCGGATATGAATCGTATATCGACATAAACGTCGGCTCCGCTATGTATAACATTAACGGTACCTGCTATATTCGCGTCCCGTTCGATGTCAATGCCGGCGATATCGGCAATATCACCGCACTGACCCTGAAAATGCGATACGACGACGGCTTCGTTGTTTACATCAACGGAACAGAAGTCAAACGAGTCAATTCGCCAACTACCCCGGTGTGGAACTCCTTGTCCAGCCAGTCGTCGTCCGAAGCAACCTCCGCGTGGAACTATTACGACATTTCGACGTATATCAGCTCCTTGCATTCCGGAACCAACATCCTCGCTATTCACGGTTTAAACGTTTCCACCACAAGCTCGGATTTTCTGATTTGTACAGAACTTACCAGCAATGTATCAACCGGCGGTGTCTCTCCAACCGCAATCCAATACACAGGCGCTTTTACGCTTAACAAAAGCACCGACCTCAAATCAAGAATATATAAGAGCAGCACAAAAAAATGGAGTCCGCTGAATGAGGCCGTTTATGAAGTGGGAAATCTCAAAAATTATCTGCGAATCACCGAGATTATGTATCATCCGCTGGATACCAACGACCCCAATGACCCGAATAAGGAATACATCGAATTGAAGAATGTCGGCTCAGGCACAATCAATCTCAACTTAGTCAAATTTGATAAAGGTATCAACTTCACGTTCGGACCCAACACGCTTGCGACAGGCCAGTATATTCTCGTCGTCAAAGACCAGAACGCCTTCGCGGCTAAATACGGAACGGGACGCTATATCGCAGGCCAATATACCGGCTCATTAGACAACGGCGGCGAAAGATTACGCCTGCTCGACGCGGTAGGCGGGACTATTCTCGACTTCAACTATAACGACAGCTGGCGCAACATCACTGATGGCGACGGCTATTCGCTTACCATTATCAACCCATCTGATTCCGACCTCAACGACTGGGGCAAGAAAGACAGCTGGCGGGCAAGCGCATATATCAACGGCTCGCCCGGCTGGGATGACTCAGGTATCATCCCCAACCCAAACGCAATTGTCATCAATGAATTGCTGGCGCATTCCACCGCCTCTGACTGGATTGAGCTGAAAAACACTACTACAAGCGCAATCAATATCGGCGGCTGGTATCTCAGTGACAGCGACAGCAACCTGATGAAGTATCGCTTCGCCACAGGCACAAGCATACCGGCAAACGGCTATCTGGTCGTTTATGAAAGCAGCAACTTCGGCGCGACCAGCAGCGACCCAGGGCGGCTTATACCGTTTGCCCTTAGCGAAAACGGCGAATCCGCATGCCTGACCTCGGCGCTCGACGCCAACGGCAATTTCACCGGCTATCGTGAAAAAGAGGACTTTGGCGCCTCCGATACGAACGTAGCATTCGGCAGGTATTACAAGGCCAGCACGAGAACTTACAACTTTGTCCCGATGAGCACAAACACCCCGGGCGCAGCAAATGCTTATCCTAAAGTCGGCCCTATCATCATCTCCGAGATTATGTATCACCCCGACTGGCCGGCGAGCGGCTCATATTCCAGCAGCGAATACGAATACATCGAGCTTTTAAACGCATCATCATCGGCCGTAACGCTCTATGATTCCAATGTAAGCACCCCCTGGAAATTCACCAACGGCATCGATTACACGTTCCCGGCCTCGCCAAACGCTGTCACCATCGCCGCCGGCTCCAAAATTCTGGTCGTCAAGAATGTCACGGCTTTCGAGGCAAGGTATCCGTCCGTATCTACCGGCATTATTTACGGGCCTTACAGCGGGAAGCTCGCCAACGAAGGCGAACAGCTCGAACTATCGAAGCCGGGGGACGTTAACGACCTGGGCATAAGACAATATATTCGCGTTGAGCGGGTTGATTACAGCGACGGCTCGCATCCCGGCGATGAGCCGTGTGATGTTGACCTCTGGCCGACGGGAGCTGACGGACTTGGCAAGTCACTGACGCGGACCAGCACAACGCAATACGGCAACGACCCAAATAACTGGATAGCCGCGACGCCTACGCCCGGCTCATAAGGCTAAAATCTTCTGAAACAGGCAAATCGCGTGCAAAGCCGGTTATTGACTATTTAACGGCAACAGGGTATCCTCAATCACCTGTAAATACAGGTTTTGCAATATTCAACAGCTTTTAGGCGGATTTTCAATGCTCAAAAGAACAGTCAATTGCGGCCAGCTTCGTATGGCGGATAAAGATAAAAGGGTCATTCTGGCCGGGTGGGTAAGGTCGTCCCGCGACCACGGCGGACTTATATTCTTTGACCTGCGCGACAGGGAAGGCATCACGCAACTGGTCTTCAATCCCGAAAAATTCCCCGATGCGCACAAACTCGCACAGACAGTCCGCAGCGAATGGGTTGTGGCAATAGAAGGCGTCGTAGAGCCGAGAGGTGAAGGGCTTGAAAATCCCAAGCTCGCCACCGGACAAATTGAGGTAATGGTTGAAAAACTCGAAATCCTAAACACCGCAAAAACCCCGCCATTTGAGATTGACACCGCCGAAAAAACAGGTGAAGAGGTCCGGCTGCAATATCGATATATCGACCTGCGCAGACCCGCGATGCAGGAAAAGCTCAAGGTTCGTCATCGCGTTACAAAAATCGCCCGTGACTATCTCGATTCGCTGGGCTTCTGGGAAATCGAGACGCCTATGCTGGGTAAAAGCACCCCAGAAGGGGCACGCGACTTCCTCGTCCCCAGCAGATTGGTGCCGGGGACATTTTACGCACTGCCTCAGTCGCCGCAGCTTTTCAAGCAGATTCTTATGGTCAGCGGCACAGACAAATACTTTCAGATTGTCCGCTGCTTCCGCGACGAGGACCCACGAGCCGACAGGCAGGCGGAATTCACCCAAATCGATGTGGAGATGAGCTTCGTAGAAGCAGACGACGTTATCAAGGTTCACGAAGTGCTGGTCGCCAAAATCTTCAACGAGGTGCTCGGCCTTAATATCCAGACGCCAATCAGGAGAATGACTTATAAAGAAGCCGCGGATGATTACGGCATCGACAGGCCCGACCTGCGATTCGATATGAAGCTGAAAAACGTATCTGATATCGCCGGCAAAAGCACCTTCAAGGTCTTTACCTCGGCCATACAATCGGGCGGCATAGTCAAGGGACTTTGCGCTCCCGACGGCGGCAACAAGTATTCACGCAACGACATCGAAAAAACGCTTACAAGTTTCGCAGCCGACTACGGGGCAAAAGGACTTGCCTGGTTCAAAGTCAAAAACGAAAACGGCAAAATGACACTTGTCAGCAATCTCTCGAAATTCTTCAGCCCAGACCAGCTCGAACAAATGGCAAATCGCTTCGGCGCAAAGGACGGCGACCTGGTTTTACTGGTGGCAGCCGACGAAAAAGGCGTCAACAAGGCGCTGGCGCCCCTGCGATGCAAAATCGCGAAGGAACTTAAACTCTACGACGAAGGTAAATTTGAATTCGTGTGGATTGTAGATTTCCCGCTGTTCGAGTGGAACGACCAGGAAAAACGCTACGACTCGATGCACCATCCGTTTACCGCGCCAATTCCGGCGGATATGCCAAAGCTGGAAACCGACCCCGGACACATCATCGCCCAGGCATACGACATCGTCGTCAACGGCTCGGAAATCGGCGGGGGCAGCGTTCGTATCCACAGACCCGAAATGCAGGCAAAGGTCTTCGACCTGCTGAACATTACCAGAGAACAGGCGCAGTTACGATTCGGCTTTTTCCTCAAGGCGCTTGAACACGGAGCTCCTCCCCACGGCGGAATCGCCCTGGGACTCGACCGTATGATTATGCTGCTGACAGGCACCGACAATATACGCGACGTCATTGCCTTCCCAAAAACACAGCGAGGCCAGTGCCTGCTCACCGACGCGCCGAGCGAGGTCGAACAAAAACAGCTTGATGAACTCAACCTGCGAACGCAAACACACTCGCACGATCCTGAGAAAAAACAGTAGCGTTTGACGCATTGCGTGCGCCTATTTCTTATTGGGCGCAGGAACTATTACTATACGCTATACGCTATTTTTCGACCTATGCTGAAAAAGATAGGGAAAATTTATCACAGGATTCTGGTGTTCCTGCACCTCTCGCCGTTGTCGCTGGCGGAAAAGTGCAGAATCGCGTTCGGCGCCGCGGTGTTGCTGATACTGGCTCTCGCGCTGCTTATCCCATACGCCTGGATGCGCCAGCTCACCCGACAGAATCGGCTTGACGCCAGCAGAGCCAGAGCGGAGACACTGGTTCGTAATCATTTTCAGATACGTCCGCCGGCCGACACCAAACTGGCTGCACTGGACGACCGAGGCAACGTGATGGACCCGAACAAAACCGACATTCGCTGGGTTCGTTTCAAAAAAGATGACAAAAAAATAGAAGGGTTGACGGTCCAGCAGCGGCTTATGGTAGAGGACCTGCGCAACGACGAGGATTCCTCCGACCAGATACGCTTTGAGAGCAGGAAAAATACGCTTTATTCCAGCTATGTACGCGTCTTCCGGGCGACCGAGGGCTGCATAACCTGCCACAATCCGCAGGGTTCCGCAGGCGCATTTAACCGCAACGAGGCGATAGGTGCTGTTGTGGTTGAAGGGCCCGCCCCCGAGATACGCCGGACAACCCTCCTAAACCGCGTATGGATCATTGTTGCCGGCCTCATCAGCGGCACAGGCGCAATCGTGGCATTTTACATCATAACGCAACGGGTCATTCTGAGTCCTATTCGCCAGCTACGCGCTCTGGTCAATAACGTCGCCGAAGGCAACCTCGATATCAGAAGTTCGATAAATACCCGCGACGAATACGAGAAACTCGCCGAGGCCTTCAACCACATGCTCGACGGTCTGCAGGCCGCCCAGGAAAAACTCCGCCAGGCCAACAGGCAGCTTGATGATAAAATAATAGAACTGTCGGAACGAAACATCGAGCTTTTCAAAGCGAACAAGGTCAAAGGCGAATTTCTGGCAAATATCTCGCACGAGTTCAGAACCCCGCTCAACTCCATTATGGGTTTCGCCCAGGTGCTTCGCGATAAACCAGAGCTGCTCAAGGAAGACAAGGGAAAACGCTACGCCGAGAACATCATCGTCGGGGGTCAGCGGCTGCTCAATATGATTAACGACCTGCTCTATCTCGTGAGAGCCGAGGCGGACAAGATTCAACTGCATATCGAACAGACAACCGCCGAGGAGATTTGCAACGCCGTCGTCACTTCGTTTTCTGAAATAACGCGGGAAAAGAACCTCGCCATCGCACTCGAAGTGCAGCAGGGTATCCCCGCTTTTGTGACCGACGCGGGCAAAATCCAGCAGATTCTCGAAAACTATACGAGCAACGCCGTAAAGTTCACGCCCGAAGGCGGCACAATAACGCTAAGCGCGGTGATGCTCGACGACAAGACAATTCGATTCTCTGTAACAGACACCGGCTGCGGAATAGCCGAGCAGGACAGGGACAAGATATTCCAGAAGTTCGGCCAATTAGGCAGCCCCCTGACACGACAGACAAGCGGCACGGGACTGGGTCTGGCTATAAGCAAGGAGCTTGCTGATTTGCTCGCAAGCCAGGTCGGCTTCGAAAGCCGGCTCGAAAAAGGTTCGACCTTCTGGCTGGATATACCGCTGACCATGGCTAAAGACCAGCCCGCCGGACGTCCAGTGGACCAGCCGCAGCAGTAACAATACAAATTAGTTTCAATTCAAGAAGTGAATGGCCGCGTCGTTTTGCACTACCGTTATACTAAATGTGCGTTTGCCGAATAGATGTTTTTTTGTCCGGAAACGTTAAAGATGCAACCGAATGGGCGATACAGGGCTCGAACCTGTGACCTCACGGGTGTGATACGTGACTTCAAAAATAGGACGGTACCCGCCAGTAACTGGTACCCAGCTCGGTCAGATCGCCATTGCCGTAGTGCTGCTACCCGTATTCAGGATATCCAGCGTCATTGCCCATTAAGGTGAAAAAACAACCGGGGCCCATACTGAACTGGTCAGTATAGGCCCCGAACTAATGCGAAATCATCGCCTAATCAGCAGCTATTAAAGCGGCTTATTACGGCCACAGTGCCATCTGAAGCCACTTATTCGCCAAGACAGCATAGTCCTTGAAGTTAATAGTGTTATCCTTATACAGGTCGATGTTAGGATCGGCCGGCGACGATAGCCAGTTGTTTGTCAGTATATCAAGGTCGTTGTAGTCAACGAAGCAGTCGCCGTTAAAATCGGGTGTTCGGTTAGGCATACATCTGGGCAGGTACAGCCTGATGTCGTCAAAGTACAGCGTTCCTGTACCATTTGGGGTAGCAGGTCCGACACCGAGAGTTATCTTCTTGATCTTTGTCAGGTCCACGCCTGTGAAATCGCTCAAGGCAATATCCCATGCCTGCCAGGTGTTTTGCAAGACTGCATTGGGGTCAGTGTTGGTGACCGTTGCGGTATGCGTTGGGCTTGCTGAATCCTGCAAAGTTACGTACAGCGGCGCAGCGACGTTACTTTTTATACCGATGTCTTGATGGCTCCATGATGATATCGTCAGTCCTGGAGCGGTTATGGAGACATTGGAGAACTCTGCTGTGCATGTTGCCGAAGCGTTATGAGCGGTCACCGCTAAACCTACATAGACTGGCAAAGCCAAATAGGGGCTATCGCTAATCAAAGAAGTCCAATTGGTGCCATTAGCCGAATAGTAAGCCCAGAAGCCGCCACTGTCGGTGTAAAACTCAAGCTTTACCCAGTATGGAGCGTTAATGTCGGCCATGAATTCGTAGCCGGCCAGCTGGTAGTCGTAGCTGGTGCTGACATCGGCATTTAGGGCACGATACTGGAAGGCCGCGCCCATTTCAGGCGTGATACACATAAACGCGTTCTTAGAGTTCGGATCCAGCGACTGGCGAATCATCACGCCGGCCTTGGCCCACGGGCTGGTGTTACTACTGACACTATCTACCTTCGCTATAATCGTCACGAGAGGCCCCGCGGCGCCTGTTATTGCCTTGTAGGCGTAATGGCACTCATCGTGGTACCCTGTTCCTCTCAAAGCCGGCACATCCCAGACGTCTTCGCCGGAGGCGGTAATTGTGTACGGGTCAGACCCCGTAAAGCTGCCGACGGCTGCCGGCCAACCTCTATACCACAGCTCCAATGACTTGGAGCCAAAGGCAGTCCAATCCTGCGACGAAGTAAATGTGCGGGTGGCATTTGAATCATAGGGCGACACAAGGTTATTGTAATCAAACGGCATCGACTGCAGGCCTCCGTGAACAATGGTTGTCTCAGCATAGTTGAAATTTGGATAACCTACAGTTCCACCGCCGCCCTTTATCCAGTTGTTGTATAATCGAACGCTGCCTGGATTAGCTAGGTAGCTCTCAAAATCATCCACGAGTTCAAAATTCGCTACGGTAAAGCTCCAGACCATACCTTTCCACGAACCAGGCTGCTCATCTATCCGCCAGTAGTAAGTCTTATTTTTTTCAAGCAGGCCGGGAACGTAGTTATTGGTCGTTGCATCAGCTTGATTGCCTTTAAATACGCCAAGCGGATTCGATGTAGTGGCATTGGTCACAGCCGTCGCATCGGTGCCAAAATACACATCGTGCGAGGTGGCGTCCCTTCCCGCTACCCAGCTAAGGGTAGGCGTCTTACTCACATCTGTCGCAAGGGTGGCAGGCAATGGTTTACCAGCGAGTTTTACATTGACTAATCGCGCATTGTCAAGATAAATATGCCCTGAGCCCTGGCCACCAGTCTGAAGGGCCAGAAGCATCGTCATCCTATTCGTATCCGCCCAATCAGAGTAGGTATTGGACCCATCCGCTATCTGTGTAGGCCCAGTAAAATCAACGGTATAGGTTGCGTACCAGTTACCCGTCCCATTCCATGAAGCTCCTAATGATGTGCCGTTATTCCTGTCTGTTCCACTGACATCATACGGCCTCCAGGTGTGAGCGGGGTCGGCGTCGGTCTGCACACACAGCGGCCCGATGGTGACAGTTTGGCCGCTCCATTCCGAACTAAACATTGTAACATCAAACTGAAGCTTCATATTGGTCAGATTCAACACCCCTCTCCGCTGGATAATCCAGTAGGCCGGATCGTCATCGTCAAGTTTAGCGATCTGTACACCAAGACTGTAACTTCCCGACGTGACTCCTTTTGTTGCAGAATAACTAAAAGTGGGATTCCCCTGCCACGTTGGTTCCCATCCGTTCATTCCATTTTCCCAGTCGCCTATCACAACGCCCTTGCCGGTGAACGCGGTCATAAAATCCCAAACCTCACCTTTTCGGATACCGCCGAGACTATTGACCTCATCAATCCGCCAATAGTAAGTTGTGTAGAGCGCCAGAGTGGGGTTATAAGTGTTAGCCATCTGGCCTTGACTTTTCAGTACGCCCCGCGGATTAGTTCTGTTGGCGTCGTTTACATCGTTAAAACTGGTGCCGAAATATACATCTTGCGAGATGGCTCCTGTTCCCTTTGTCCAGCCAAGGGTAGACGTCGTATTCACATCCACCGCATGGTCAGCCGGATTAGGATCGTAAGCCGTCCCATCGCCGACCAGTTTCACATTGTCAACATAGTAAACCCCGCCTGGGCTATACCCACCCCAATTCGTGCAGAGTATAATACCCAAATATGTAAGGTTATTAAAATCGATCTGATTGAGAAGCGTAGAGTAGTCGTATATAAAGGTCTTCGGGCCGTCCCCATCCCAAGAGCCCCAATTTGCAATCTGCGTCAGCTCCCACCCCTTAGCCCATACACCTTTACCGACGTTGGCATCTGTGCTGCCTGCCTCGATTACCATATGGAATTCGCTCCAGCCAAGAACATAGCTCCCCCAGTTGCCGGTACCATATATCCGTGTAAGGTCTAACGAAACCTTGCGGTTATTCCTGAATTCGTTAACGTCATTGTTTGCTACCAGGCTGTATGCGGCAGCTCGATCAAAGTCGTTGCCAGTAGAATCGACAATCTTGAGGCTGTTGCCGTCCAATGTAGCCCCGACTGTGCTGATGGTTAGCGTGATATGGGGATTGCTGGGGGTCTCAGGGCCCCATCCGTCCATACTGCCGCCTTCAAAGTTGCCTATCACGAAGCCGTCGCCGTAGGTTATAGACACCAGAGACAGCGCCACAATAAAAGAAATTAGATAAATAAGTTTTTTACGCATAATAATTCCCCTTTCTTTTTCTGACAATTTCCATTTCTTCCTTATGACCATAACTTATAGATTTTACAATTTTATTATTTCAAGTAAATTTTTGTCAATTCTTCTTGTTTGTAAATTTCTGCAAAAAATGCGAAAAAGCGCTCATTTTTGCCCCTTCACTCTTTCGCACCTAAGCGATTTATCTCATTCGGGCGCTATTTCCAATTGCTTGCTGTAAACCCAGACTACCCATAAAAACAATTGGGGCCTACGCTGATTCACTCGGCACAGGCCCCAAACCAATACAAAATCATTGGCTAACTAATACTTTTAGAAAGTAATTAGCGTATTAGCGTTTCCTGCGAATCAGCGCTAAACCACCAAGGCCCAGAAGGGCCATCGTTGCCGGCTCAGGAGTCAACTGCGCATTGTCAAGATAATAAGTCGAGGGACCAGGACCATTCCAACAAGTCACATTGGCGAGGAGTCTGATATCCATGCCGTCCAAGCCGAGATCACCGTTTGCGTTGTAGATGTAACCTTGGTCGGTTAACTGAGCCTTTAGATTGGCTACTTCACCTGCGAGTAACCATTCCGCAGTCAGCGTGCCATCCGGATCTGCATACTGAACACCGTCTCTCCAGGGTAAATGATTTTGCCCGTCGGAATAATTGTCATTAATGGTCGCAGGATACCAGTTGGCGCCTAATATTTCTCGTCCAGATCCGACTGTTTTCAGAACCCCGTACTGGTTATAGGCACCTGCACTGAGAGAGAAAAATAGCCGGCTTTCCGGAGTCCACCAGCCCCAACCCGCATCAGTTGTTGACCAGCCTTCAGCAGCAAATCGCGTCACATCTACTGAAAATTTAGTGTATGTGCCATCCAGAATAGAAGCAATTTGGCCAGTATCAAGGGCTTTATCGGCAATGTGATTATACCAAGCCGACCCTTGAACTGCCACCTTGAGAGCAGTGCTACCCAGAGTAGCCCCTGTCGCGCTGACGCTTAGCGTTGACTCTGAACCACTCTCATTGGTCCAGCCGTCCAGGCCGTCCGTGCCGTTTCCAAAGTCGCCGATCACAACGCCGTAACTCGCGGATGCCAGCACCAGGACGCAAACTAAAGATACTAACTTTGTACACATAATACTCCTCCTTCTTCTAAAAAAACCAAAATTTCTTCTCTGCTTTGGCTACAAGCCAAAACAAGCATTTATGCGTTCTCGACAAACACACTCTCTTTACACTTGCGTCTATCTTGAACAATAACAAGCACTACGTTTTGACTTTCACCCATTATAACCTCGTGCTTGTCAAAATAACTTTTTAATGGGGCCTGCCCTCTCTTCCAGTGAGAGAAACCGCTGAGAGCTTTCAGTCAAAATGCCAAAACCGCGAAAGCCCTGCTCTTAGTGCAAAGCACCCTTTATCCACTTTCTTCACCACATTCAATTCAACGAACTTCAAGACGTGAGGGGAAATATTGCGGGGAGTAAAAGAGGGATACTAATCCTGGGCATTAGCATCAAATCATCACTCTCGTTCCTTCTCCTCATTATTCTCACCCCTTCGTCCTTCTTCCCGCCACCAGCGGCTTTACTTCATTATATTCTTTAAAATCCTTAATATCAAGTAGAAATCTCAGTAATCCTTGAACTTTTGCATCCATGACGGCCAATTTCCAGGCGGGACGTGGCCAGCTTTGGTCCACCGTCCGTTGACGTTATACGTTCTGTGCCATTTCAAGCACCACAGTTCCTTAAGTCCGACTTTCCTGACAGACCCATCCATAAAGAGGGTATCTACGGTCCCATCGTGTCGGTTGACGCAAGCACGCTGCATTTCATTCTTGACAAAGGTCTCGTCATCGCCTGGGCAGTTCTCTGACTGTGAAGGTATGTCTTTATCCAGTGGCCAGGCATCAACGAACCACATATCTGCAAATACGGGTATATTACTCGAGCCTTTGATCTGAGAGGTTTTCCAGAAGTTTTCAACGGGAGTGCGTTCGAAGACGCTGGTTACGCCCGACGCTGGATTGAGTACCCAGCCATTAAGACCGTAGCTGCCTATATCACCATCGTATGCCCATGCTACATTGGACAAAGCTCCCTGCGGGGTCATTTCCCCCTCGATCTGTGGCTTTACGGTCTCGGGGCAGAGCCACATCTTTGGATTATTGCAATACGGTTTCATGGTAACTCTCCAGTATCGGCCAAAATCCGCCCCGAGGAGATACGAACCGTTGAGCTGGCCGCTGAAGAAATTACCATTGTTATTATCGCAGTACATCGCAAACGCAAGGCCCCATTGCCTGAGGTTGGACAGGCAAATAACGGTCTTGGCTTGTTTCCTGGCTCGGTTCAGGGCCGGCAGCAATACCGACATCAATAACGCAATGATGGCGATTACCACCAAAAGTTCAACTAAAGTAAACGCCCATCGAGACCGGCCTCTTCCACGATAAGGAACCGCTACTTCTGCCGTGACAAATTGTCCTTTTTGCTTGCTCATAATAAAAAGCTTCCTGCCTTACCCTAACTTCTATTTTACTTATGTGCAAAACGGCAAAACTTTTTTAAACCAATATTGCTTATACCGAGTATGTATTATGCACCAAATCAAAATACATTGCAAGTAAAAAACAGCAATTTTATTAAATTTTTTTGCCTTACTAACCGGTTTTTAAATCTTAAAAAACCGGTTTTTAAGCTATCCGCGCCTTACTAACCGGTTTTTTGTAATTAAAATACCGGTTTTTGGGCTATCCAAGCATTATGTACTATCCATCTAATCAAACCCGATTGCAAGTAAAAAACAGCAATTTTATTAAATTATTTTGCCTTACAAACCGGTTTATAAACCTTAAAAAACCGGTTTTGTGGTTACCCAAGCGTAATGAAGCTTTCACATATTTTTTTGGCGGCAATCTGTTCTTGCTCATCTCCTTTAGCCCGGATTTCCCAAGTAGTGCGTAACAAATGAACTGAGATTTGGTAATAGTGATGCTGGCCTACCAGCCCACAGAAAGCTTGATGACATCCTCGGTCTAACCTCAGACACTGAACTTGACCTGTCTGACATTCGAACGGTTAAGAACACCCAGCACGGCCTTGCCGCTTTGCTCAGGCAATCGATATAAAGCAGGCTTGCAGGCTATTACGACACCAACGACGCCGAGCGTTTGGCCCTTGATCCTGCCATGCGGCATGTTGCCGGTGGCAGAGCTGTAGAACGTTCCGCCGCATCTACCAGTGTCATGAGCAGATTCGAAACAGAGATACTGACCCAACTGAAGAATCTGGAGTTCCTGATGAACTTGGCCGGATCAAGCAGTTGCGTTTTTGACAATGCCTGCGAGGCCGGATTGATGTGTGGAAGTGCTCAAAATCGGATTCTGGAATAGAGGTGAACAGTGACGGCGTGCCGATACAGAGGGAAAAGGTGGATTCTTTACGCAAATACGTGGCTTTTCTTGTGTTTAATGCAGCCTGGGGTGCTGGTTTTTTAGGAAATTTATTGAAATTGCGATGCAGTGTTAGTATTATAACAGAAGTGACTCAGGGAAAGTATCAAAACGTGCAGAAATGCCGTCTATGAAGTTAAATGGGAAATTCCGGATAATATTAGTTAGAATAAAATGCGTCGTAAAGCAATAAGCTTGTATGATGTCGCCAAAGCAGCCAACGTAAGCAAATCAACGGCCAGCCTCGTGCTGAATAATAAGCTTGGCAATGGTTTTAGCGTAACTGATGAAGTGCGAGACCGTATTTTGAATGTTTCGCGGAAACTCGGTTATCGCCCGAATTTGGTTGCGCAGAGCTTATCCAAGCTGAATAGAGAAATGGTTCATATTTTAGGCGGCAGTCACGCATTGCACGATTTAGGCGATATTTATCAAACCGCGGTCAACAAAATCATATCGATGATTGATTCCGATTTTGAAGATTATAATATCACCCTCGATATGTCTCTCCACCACGAAAATAAAAGCGAGCTTCCTCCCTGGCGTGTCAGCGCTGCTGTAATTCTCGCTCGCTGCAATCCAGCAACTATTGAGGATTTGGAGCAAACGAACATTCCCTACGTCGTAATTAACGGACCTGCCGGAAAATTAGGCTCCCAAGTTCTTCCGGATGATGTTAATGGTATGAAATTAGCCGTTAAATATCTTGTTGAGCTGGGACATAAAAGGATAGCTTATGCCGGTCCAGAATGTGTTGCCGTGGATTATTGGTGGGCGAAAAATGGTGCTGTATCTATTCCTGCGTTTTTGAAAGGGCACAGCAGCGTACATGACAGGCATCAGACATATTTAGAACAAATGGGAGCTCACGACTTAACACCTATGGTCGGCCATGAAAAACCACCTTCAACCGTAAAGACTTATAAGAATTTACATGATTCCGCAGTAAATTATATAAAGAAAACCGTCTTGCAGGACAAAGCAACTGCCATCATTGTTTACGGCCATATGGAGGCTATTAATCTTCTGCAGGTTGCTCAGGCTTTGAATGTTTCTGTCCCGGAAAAACTAAGCATTATATGCTTTTGTGACCAGCATGCCTGTAATATTATGAGTCCGAGTATGAGCTTTATCGATTTGATGTCTGAGGAGATGGGCCAAGCCGCCGCTGAATTAATAATAAGGCAGCTTGAGCATTATGAACTAAGAAAACCGGAAATCATTAAATTGCCCGAACGGCTTATTATAAGAGATACCACATCTAAACCGCCTAACGATTAAAAACAGTTATAGTATTTCGATTCTCCTTAAATAAATATTTCCATCGGTGGCGATTTAATATTGCTTGTGTATTAATCACGTGTAATAGTTCAAAGTGTTTCGGTAAGCCAATTTTCGGCGAAAACAGCGAAGTCCAGAAAATTGATAATATTATCAGGCGGCTGGGAGAAATCGCAGGCTGGGTTCCAATTGCCATCCCCGGGCACAGTCAGCCAGGCAGATGTAAAAACATGAAGTGCGCTGCACTCAATTTGGTCAAGCAATTCTTTTGCACCACTAAGATTGTTGGCAAACAAGTAATCTTCTACTGTGGCCAATTGAGCCATAACCGCGGGGTTGCTTAGATTTTCCTTTCTTAACGTATAAAGCCGTACGGGCAGCCTTAAGTCCGCAGCCACGTAGGGGAAATTAGCATCGATATACTCTTTACGCAGTTGCTGAGTCATTTCCAGGTACAGATATCCATCCTCTACTGTTGGCTCAATGATTGTCCCTTCACCGTAGTCATTCCAGGTTGCAATCTGGACGATATCCGCGCTGCTTTGCAATGCCCTCTCCAAGGTATAATGGTAGGTAGATGTTCCATATGCTCCATATGATCCATTAGCATCAATATAACCATAAGATGAACCGCCTGCTTCTGCGTAAATATCGTGAAATCTCGGGAAAGCTCCAGCGATGAAATGTTCCCAGTAACGTCCCCAGTGCTGAGAAGCAGCCCTGATGTAAAAATCGTTGATATCAGAGATTACCTGTGTTGTAGGCGTAGGTGACGCAGGTGTTGTACCAACTTGGGGGCTCGGCCAGTCAAATTCGCCAGTTTTTGTGGGGTAGGCCACAAACGCACTATATTTCAAAGTAAAGAAGTGCGGTTTCGGATTCAAAGCATTAAACAAGGTGGTCCATTCCGAGTCGGTGAAGAATTGAGGCCCAAAGCAAAGCAATACCGGCCTGCTGTCTAATTTCAGATACGATGGGTCAGTAAAGTAGTTAGTTTGCAACCACTGCATTACCGTCTGACCATGCGCAACGGCCGTGGCTCTGGTGGCGGGGACGAAGTAACCATTAGCGAGCATATTCCCAACCGTCGCATCCTCATAGCAGATAGAAAATTCAAGTCCAGCCTCCTTTATGTACGGGATAAAGCAATTCGTAGAGTCCCTTATGAGGCCGTAATCCCAAAAATCCGCAATGCCGTACCAGTCGGCAATCATACCATCTATCCCCGCGAACTTCATCAAAAGCGCCTGAGATGCTAATACTTGTGGATCACTGGAGTCGTATGGCCCAAGCAACGGGTAGTAATGTGATGCAACTGTAGTCGGCGGGTTGAAGTAGCTGCCCTTGTTCCAATGCGAACCCCAGTATCCGCGGAAAGGCTGGGACTGATACCAAGGCATGTAGTGAGCCATAATTTTTTTGGCACTGGCGATTCCGTTGGAGTTACAACAGATGGTGAACGCAAATACTAAAAGTATCAGAGTCACCCTCTTTTTCATATAACCCCGCCAAAAATATTTACCGGTAGAACTAAACCATTAAACAACCTGTTTCATTATAACTAAAAACCTCTGCTCTTGTCAAATATTATTCAAAAAAACCGGTTTTTTAGTGCTTTCTTCCGTTACCTTTACCTTATTTTTCGTTATTTCTATGGTAAACTTTTTACCCTTAACCTGGACGTTAAACTTCATCCTCTTCCATTTTTCAGGTAATTGCGGTCTGACTGATGGGGTATTATTACTGAGTTCAAGCCCTGCAAAACCAAATAAAGCCGCCAGCCATGTTCCTCCATTTGCAGCCGGGTGCGTTCCGCCTATATATAACGTTCCAACATACTGTTTATATTTACCTTCAAGGTCAATCGTGGCTGTCTTCATAAAATATTTATACGCACATTCTGTTTTTCCCAACCGAGCTGCAAGTATAGAATACATACAGGTGCTCAAGCTTGAACCGTGTTCAGTTCTCGGTTCATAATACTCCCAGTTAGCTTTTTTTACCTCATATGAATACTCTTCACTAAATTGATTTAACAGCAGAACAGTATCGGCCTGTTTAATTATCTGTGTAGTTGTTGCCAGTCCATTAGACCCGCCAAGATATTCATTAGGCTTGACCATCCTTGCTTTTAACTCCTTCAAACTTACATCTTCCAGTGTGAGATAGGCGTCAAACTGTTCTATAATGCCATTGGCCTGCAATGGGCGGGGTATATATATGTTTTGCTGTAAATCTTTTATTTCTTCAATATCATCTTGAAAATCCATTCGGCTTATCAGATTTTTATAAACCTTTTTAAATTTATTCTTTAACAAATCAATTGTTTCGATCGCCACATCAATTGTATATTTGACCATCCGGTTGGTATAAGGATTATTATTTACTCTCTCATGGTATTCATCAGGGGTCGTCACATCGAGGATTTCATAACGTTTTTTATCTTTATTAAAATAGGTGCGTGAATAATAAAAGCGGGCACACTCGAGTATAACTTCAGCTCCTCCGTCTAATAATATTTTTTTGTCCCCTGTCGCTTTATAGTACTCCCAGATGCCATAAACCACATCGGCGCTGATATGTATTTGTTTGTCTCTGAAATAAGTCCTCAGCGGTCTGCCGGTAAAAACATCTGTCACATTAAAATGCGTACATGCTTCTTTCCCATTGTCCTGACTTTCCCAAGCATAAAAAGCCCCCCTGTACCCATATTCTTTAGCCTTTTCTCTGGCGGCCTGCAGTGAATGAATTCTGTACTTTACCAGATTTCTGGCAATCTCCGGGAAATTATAAATAAAGAAAGGCAGCATATATAACTCAGTGTCCCAGAATATAGCACCTTTATAGACCTGCGAAGAAAGCCCCCTTGCCGGTATTGAAATCTTGTCGGAATGAACGGGCGCCACGGCTAACAGGTGGTATATACTGAATCTTAAGGCAAATTGAGCTTTCTGGTCGCCCTCTATCACGACATCAGCATTTTCCCACCTCTTATCCCAGAGATTCCGATGTCTGTTATACAAATCAGCATAGCCTTGTTTAAAACAATTATTCAAAGAGTTGATACAGGCCTTGACCGGATCAGCGAAATTGTCGTTAGTGGTAAAGACAGAAACATATTTTGAAAAAGCATATTCTTTTCCGGCCTCGGCCTCAAACTCTATCAATCGTGTAATTATTTTTTTTCTTTTATTTATTTTCTGTCGTCCGAAGTTTATCTCAATTCCCTCAACGGCGGCGATGGTATGTTTGAGCTCATTTGTGACGGCTTTCAAAATTAAATAATCGTCTTTAAATCGTGAGGACAGGTTCCTTAAATGCGGTCCATTGATATCCCATACATCGCCGTCAATGCCGGTTTCAATTGTAATCTCGCAATCTTTGGATGCACTGATAGAATACCTCATACACATCAGATGCAAATCACTCAGCGATACAAAGCGCTCTGATATTATGACTATTTCATTATTGTCAACCTTAAAGACAGTTTTCCTTTTGTGAACCGCATTTTTAAAGTCAAGCAGCTGTGTATGCTCTTTCACATTGCTGTCCAGAACAGTAACAGGCTTTCCATTACAATAGGCTTTCACATAAAAGCCATTTGGCGCATTTACAGGCTCTCGCCATTTACTGCTCACCTGGTCATATATACCTGTTAAGATGCAGGCGACATGCTGCTCTTTTGTGTATTCTTCAAGCGTGCCTCGATAACCCATATAGCCGTTTGCGAGCAAGTAATTGTTGCCGCAAAGCTCTAATTGCTCTCTGTTATATTTATGATTTTTTAAAATCCACTGCATATAAGTTCACCTTTTCTTAGACTTCGGGCACATTAAAATTTCTATACTAATGCCCGGGAATTTTTACGGCAATTCCTTTTTCATCGATTGAATATTCTTTCCCATAAACACTGATAGTCAGGTCGCTTCCCTTCAAGATTCTGAAATCGGCACACTCATTATTTATTTTTATTTTTAAAACTGAACCATAATAAACCAGTTTAAAACCAAACTCTTTCCATTGTTCCGGCATTGACGGATTAAAGACAAGAACTTCCCCATCAGACCTCATACCGCCAAAACCATAAACAATATTCATCCATGCCGCAGCTATTGAAGTGAGATGGAGCCCTTCAGCCGTATTTCTGTTATAGTTATCGAGGTCCAACCGGGTTGAAAATTTGAAGAAATCGTAAGCTTCTCTTTTTTTCCCGAGTTCTGCGGCGAGAATGGAATGGACTGACGGGGAAAGTGATGATTCATGTATGCATCGTGGTTCATAATAATTGTAGTTGACCATTTTAGCGTCCAGAGAAAATTCCTGATTATACAAGAACATAAACATCAAAACATCAGGCTGTTTAATCATGTCATTTCTATAAATCCTGTCATATGACCAGCTGTGATAGAGAGGAAAATCCGTAACAGGAATAGAGTGTATGTCAATATGAGGCAGGTTAAAGAAACCGTCATGCTGTTCATATATCCCTGTGACACTGTCAAACGGGATAAACATGTTTTCGGCCATTTGCTTCCAGCATTCCAATTCCTCAGATTTTAGTGCTAACTTTTCGGTTATGCCGGATAACTGTTCGGGTGCATTTGTTTCCATCTCATTTATAACTTTTATAGTATATTCGAAGGTCTTCTTTCCCATTATATTTGTATAGCAATTATTATTAACCATCATTTGAAACTCATCCGGTCCCATCACAGCAAAAAACCCGAACTTGCCGGTTCTTTGCCCCCATTGTCCACGGCTGGCAAGCATGCGACTTATCTGTACCAGCATTTCTACCCCTTTACCGTATAGAAATTCTTTATCATTCAAAAGTTTTCCATAGTGCCATATTCCATAAGCAACTGCCGTACTCGCTTGAAGCTGAAGGCTTGCGTGCTGCCACAAAGCACATGTTTCGCTGCCGTCAAGAGTGGCTATCGGATAAAACGCGCCTTGACAATCTAATTCTTTTGCGCGCTCAACTGCCTTTGGAAGCGTCTTGTACCTGTATTCCAGTAAATTGCGTGCAGCTCTGGGATTATTAAAGATATAAAACGGCAGGCAATAGGTCTCAGTATCCCAAAAAGTATTTCCGTTGTATGCTTCTCCCGTGAGCCCTTTTGCCCCGATATTCAAGCTTGGGTCTTCCCCATGGTAGGTCTGGTGCAACTGAAAAATGCAATACCTGATACCCTGCTGGTTTTCAGGGTCTTTCTCTATTACTATGTCGGAATTCGCCCATGTATCTGCCCAGTATTCAACCTGCTTTTCGTATGCGATATCGTAAGATATGGAGCTATAATCTCCGGCTATTTTCATCCCTTTCGACAATACCTCTTCAACACTTACATCAGGATTTTTTTCGGTATGGTTCACCACCATCTTTTCAAAACTTGAATTCGTCCCTTGTTTTAAATCCATAATAAAATCAATACCTATGAACTTCTCATTCTCCACCAACTGCATCTCTGTTGGTAAAGAAGTGTGAATCCGACAAGCTGAAAATAACATTTGTCCGCTTTTTAAGGTTTTTCCAAGAATGCCCAGAATATTGCCTTCCTTCCTTTTCCTGGGGCATGACCATAAATTCTTTCCACAGGACTCATGAATTATTGAAAAATCTAAAGCGCTTCTGATATTCACTTTTCCTGAGAAATTGACAGGTTCAAGGCTGACACGCTGGCATCCCAACTTGGGATTTGTCATGCTCAGGAAACGTTCAAAAGATATTTTGACAGATTTTCCTGAAGAGGTAATCCAGATAAAATCGCGAGTCAGAATACCTTTCTTCATATTCAAACAACGTGCAAAATCTTTTATATTGGATTTTGCGATATCCAGAGTTTCTCCATCAATAGTAATCCTGGTATACAGCCAGTCAACAGTGTTCGCCATAAAGCAGGTACGTGTTATCATTCCCCTATAATTACCTGAAGGGATGGCTTTTCCCTCTTCAAACACACCATTAAAATAACTTCCGACAAGTTTATCCCCGCTGTACCCCTCATCAAAATAACCACGTACTCCCATATATTCATTCCCGAGAGAAAAAATTGATTCGGAAACCCTTCCATTCTCAGGTTTAAACCCCTCTTCAACAATTTCCCACGGGTCAGTTTTTAAATATTTATCTGCTACTTTTGCCATTTTACCAGCCCATATTGCCTTCTTTTTTTTCAATAGTAAATTGTGGATGCACTTTTACAGGTCCTGACGCGGCATTTTGTATCTTTACATTAGTGAACGATGCTGAACCAGCAGATTTTCCGGTAGCTCTAATTCCCCACTTTCCGGCACCGTTTATAAAAACGTTTTCAAATTTCGCGTTAAGAACACGATTTGTTCCCTCAAAAGTAATTGCATCATATGAAGCATCATATATCTCTACATCCTTTACCGTCAGATCCGCTTCAATATCATGACGGCCTGGAGTGTAAATACATATAGCGCCTTTCGTTGGACTTTTATATTTATCCACATAGGAACCGCATCGTATCAATGTATTTCTCTGAACTGTTATAAAACCACTGAATGGGATAGGGGAAAAATCGCTGCTTATATTAATTCCTGCACCGTTTACAATTATATCACAGACAACATTATCTTCAACAGTATGGTTTCTCCCTCCGTATATAGCAATACCGTTTGCAAGCCATGGGCACTGTATTGTATTGAATCTTGCCGTATTGTTTTCACTTGGCAAAAGGTTTCCGTTGTAGGTTGCAGACCACATTGCAATCGCATCATCTCCTGTGCCTCTGAAGTGGCAGTTTTCGACAATTGAATTTTTCGTGCCAAGACAGAAATTAATCCCATCTGCCATCAGATTTCTGAATCTGCAATTTCTTATAATCAACCCATCGGTATTATTTTCACTCCACACCCCAACTTTAAGATGATTGAACCATATATTTTCTATCAAAGAACCCCGGCCGGCGCTGCCTCTGAAGCCATCTTCGGAAATCGTATCAATTCTGAATTTTGTATTTCCATAAATCGCAAAGTCGTGCATTTCAAAACTGTTGCCATTTCCCCAGAATGTATTTCCCTCTACCTTCATTACGGTATGCCACATTCCAGCGCCTTTGATGATTACATCTCCTATATGCCTTTCTCCTGAGGAAAAATTAAAAACACCTGCCGGCATCCATACACCTTTTTTCTGTTCAATTGCGGCTTTCAGGCATGCATTGAAAGCATCACTATCATCCTTGCCATCATTCGGTACGGCACCAAAATCGGTTATTGAAAGAAAGTTTTCAGGCATTGTTAAAGGAGTTCCGACAACTTCCGTATCAATCAAATCAATTATACAGAAATCTATCTTTTCCTTTGAATCGCGCTGTAGTTTTAATTTTGACCCTGCCGGTATTTCCGGCAATAGTATGCTTACCTCGTCAAAGAAATATCTTGGTTCCTTAAGTTCAGGATTATTTGACCATGGATAACGGCCATAGACCCACGCATATTCAGATGTAAGAATTATATCACGCTTATATGTTCCATTAACATACAGGCTAAGCGGATATGTGAGACCTTTTCCGTCATTGGAATCGGGTATACAATACCTTATTACCAATGAATTAGTTTTTTCCTTCAGCGTAAACTCAATATAATCACCTGTTGAATCAAGATTGACCGCCATTTTGCCGGACGCTTCATTCGGAATTTCTCTGAACTTTCGAGTCGGTCCAAGAATCCTCCCTTTTAGTGCCGCATCCTCTGCTTCATATTGAACAAAAGGCAGTTTAGCTCCCCTGTTTTTAATTTGCGGGATTTCTATTTTGTTCGGATTTGCAGCCCAGACAGTCGGGTCAACAAATTTTATTGTGTTTTTACCGATTACTTCGATTTTGACATTTTCAAGCCATATTGATGAAACCGATATTTTTCCAAGCTGAAACTCAAGTCTTGCGTTCGGGTCTGTCATTTCTTCCATGCCAAACTCAAAACTATGATTTTCAATTTTTGGAGCAAGATAAACAATAGTACCTCCTATACTTTCACCATTTGTATAGTCCGCCCAACCTCTGTTTTCAAGACCTCCAACTTTTACTTCTATTGCGCAAACTGCCGATGCTTTCGCATCAAAACTTACTTTGTACCTTAAGCCGTTCGTTATGTTAATTGGCGATTGTATCAATTGTATTGCAAATGTTTCGTTTCCGGGATTATTAATATCAATTCTTAAGGCGCCTCTCTGTACATTTGCAACTGCCGAACCGCCAGCATTGGCTACATTGGCCGCAAAAGACCAATAATCCATATTTTGAGCAAAGTTTCCATTTTTAATTAAGGAATTTGCTGCTGATTCCACAGCCTGACAATCAAATGTTCCAAATGTTAATAATACAGCTGCAATTAAAATTATTAAGATAAATTTCATATTAATGCTTACGCGTCAAACATTTATAAAATCTCTAAGATGAATATTTTCAAAGCTTGGAAATACGATATGAGCTTTTCCTACCCTGCCGACAGGTCCTAATCCAATAACCCAAAATCCTCCATTTAACGCTGCTTCAACTCCGGACTCGGCGTCTTCAACTACGATAGCATTTTTCGGAGCTGTATCCAGGTTAGCTGCGCAATGAAGAAATAAATCCGGGGCCGGTTTATGATTATCTACGCTATTGCCATCGGAGATCGTGTCAATAAAGCTTTCCAGTTTTAGTTTAGTAATTACTGTCTTTGCATTCTTGCTGGATGAGCCTATGCCTATTTTGATACCTGCCTCACGGAGTTCCTGTAGAAGTTCCAATGCTCCGGGTAAAATATCCTTCGGAGTCATTTGCGTTAAAAACTCGACGTAGTAGTTATTTTTAACTTCCATCAATCTTTGCTTTTCTTTTTCCGAAAAAACCCTATCGCCAAGCATTATTTCAAGAGATTCTTTTCGCGGGATTCCTCTTAATTTTTCATTTATATTTCTGTCAAAATGCATATCAAGCTCATCAGCAAGCATCTTCCATGCTTTATAATGATATTCAGAAGTATTGGTAAGCACTCCATCCAGATCAAAAATAATAGCTTTAATATTTTTAAATTTCATTTTGTTTTTTCACTTGTTAAAAAATTGTCCTTTCCTATTTAACTATCAAAACCTTTAATTCATCCGGCTGGATCTCAAATTCCAAAGGCTTACCTAACGAGGTTTTTAAAAGCGCCGTCTCCTCCGTCTGTACACTTATCAACTCCCAGGCCTCCGACTGTCTGTCAACCTCCACCACTGCCCGGCGGGTGTGCTTGAGCGGATTGAAAATCACGATGGCTTTCTCTGGGCCTTTATTCGCCAGAAATGCCTTTGCCACCAGCCCTTCTGGCCGGAGGTGAAATCCATCGGTATCTATGAATGTACCTTCAGCGAAAAACCGGCCCAGCTTTACCCTGAGTTTCATCAGTCTTTCAAGATAATCTCGCTCAGGCGGCTTCAGCCAATGGAAGCTCTCCAACATAAGCCCGGCTGCAAAAACATAGTTTAGTGCATAGATGGTACCTGCATCTCGGCTGGTGATGCGGTGCTCCGGGAAAGTGTATTTGTACAGCTCTGGGTAATTCCGCAGGCTCGCGGGGCTTGGTTCCGGATGGGTGGCGTAACCATGGCTCAAGTCTACGCATGAAAGATAGGCATCGCACGCCAGCTCACTCATTATCACAAACTCCGGGTCACGGGCAGCAGCATAAGCCTGCAATCGCTTAAGAAGCTGTACCTTACCGTCGAAGGCCATGTCGGGCTTGCGATGAGGATGGCTCTGATCAAAGCACAAGAAGGGCGGATCGCCGGCAATCTGGTCAAACAGGATTCCAGAGGCGCCCAGATCCATCACCATATCAATATGCTGCCGTAAGGTCTCGTACCATTGCTCAGTGGAGGGGCAAGCCAGTGCAAAGATCTTTCCCGGATAAATGGTTCCGTTTTCATTAAAGGAATACTCGTCCACATACTCCACGCCGTCTTCATTTTTTAGGCAAATCTGCGAACCAATCCGTTTGTAAAAGTCTGTCTTTTTATCAATCAATCGTCCCTGTGTGTATAGAATTACACGGCCGCCTTCAGCCCTGATCGTTTCAATCACCTTCTTCAAAGCCGCCTTGCCTCCTAGGCGCGGGTCTGGCTCATATTCCGGATAATCTGAATCGTGGCCGTTTTTAAACCAAGCAAATACAAACAGGGGCAAATTCAGGCCGCGCTGCTGGATGGCTCGGAATATATCCAACAGGCTTTCATAAGGATGCATAATATGCTTGTTCTGTTGGATATGAAAAGCGCCTTGGACACCCGGCATCTCCCGAATCCATTCCGGAGCAACTACATTATGTCCGTGCGAAGCCGTAAACTCCCGATAGCAGAGTGCCCCGGCATGCCAGTCGCCAGTGTGAAGCTTAAGTATGTATATGGCAGATTCCCACTGTTCGCCGGGCAAGACAAATGGGTATCGTGCGAAACCCAATTGAAAATCCCCCAAATCTGTCCGTCCGCGAGCCAACAGACTGGTGGTGGGACAATGCACATCATGGACCCCTAAATACAATCCCTCGGCTTGGTTGAAAAAATCCATCCATGCCATGGAAGCTACCCCAGGATAAGGCAGCGGGTAATGTGACCAGGACTCATGTGCGAAAAATTTCCCGCCGGCCCGCATTACAAACCGGCCATATGGCAGATTCTTGACCGGCTCATCCAAGATCGCCCCGATAGTCATCGGCAATGTCAAATGGTCCATTAATTGTGGAGCGATTTTTTTTAATCCGGAGACAAACGGAAACCAGATTTCTTTGACTGTTTCTTTCGAACGATTTCCAATTTGGGCCTGCAACTCTATTTCATCGCCTTTTAACCTGTATATAAGCGTCAGAACAATGTCGAGGCGGGCCTGCTCTTCCCCAATCAACCCGTCGAACTGGATTTCCGCCTGATTGCCCATCAAGTGCACGCGACCAACATTCATGGAATCAAATATTTGGTGCCCCCGCCATTCGCCCAGTGAAGTAATAACTTTCCACCCTGTCGGTTTATCCGTATGCAGAAATTCTGTACCGGTCGTCTTATTGAAAAGACTGCTGATTTGCCCATTCTGCGTCAATTCAAGTTTGATATCATCATTTTCCAAAGTGATTATTTTATCCAACTTATCTATCAAATTGTCAGACCCCCTTTTATTTTCTGCGATAAGAAGAACGCAGCAATCGTTGGAGGAAGCATAGCGATGAATGAACCAGCCAGATAAAGATTAATCGGGAAAGTTCTTGTCAGAGTGTATAATCGTACCGAAACAGTTTGAAGCTCGGAATCACGCAGAATTAGATATGGCCACAGGAAATCTCCCCACAATCCGATAAACGCCAGGAGCCCAAGCACAAGAATTAGCGAACCGGTAAGCGGCAGAGCAATCATAAAGAACATACGTACATCGGAAGCGCCATCTACTTGAGCTATTTCAAAATATGCTTTGGGAATTTGCTCAAAGGCATTGGTTAGTACCAAAATCATAAAAGAACTGCATGCGTATGGAATCCAGAGACCCCAGAAGCTATTCACCAAACTTATGTGAATAACCGGAAGGTTTGTCATAATAATATAACGCGGCACAAGGTAGGCAATCCCGGGAACCGCCATGGTTATCAGTATTATGGCCCGGATAACGTTCTTGCCCATCGGCCTTAACCTGGCAAGGCTATAGGCTGCCATTGCCGAGACCACTATTTGCACCAGCACACCGCCGCCTGCTGCAATAGCTGTGTTAATGAACATCCTGACCATTTTGAAACGCTGCCAGGCATCTACATAATTCTTCCAGTTCCATTGTTCAGGTAATAAATGAAATCCCGGCTTATAAACTTCAAGGCTCGTTTTAAATCCGGCAGTAAATGAAAATAGAAATGGGAAAAGAACAAATATTGCGGCTATCACCAATACGACGAAATATATAATACCTATGAATCGCCCAACCGGAGAACGCCACTCCGTATTTGACATAACACCACGATTAGGAATAGCCATGAAATTTTTCTTTCAAAATTAGTATTCAAACAAATAAAATATCAATGAAGAATAGTCCATATACCGTTAAGCCTCGCCAGGATGTTTCTTTTGAAGAAACACATAGAGGATTGAGAATACAGACAGAACCACCAGCATTGAGACACTCCATGCGGATGCTAACCCGAAATTATTTTGATTAAAGGCTGTATCGTAAATCTCCAAAACTGGTGACCTCGTGCTGTTAGCAGGCCCACCGGCGGTCAAAATAAAAGGTTCAGTAAATACCTGCGCCACAAAAATAATCTGCAGCACCAGCATAATTTTTATCCGGGCGCTAATATGAGGAAGAGTAATGTACCAAATGCGATTAAGGACTGAGAAACTATCAAGCTCAGCAGCTTCGTATAGTTCTAAAGGAATTTCTCTCAAGCCCGACAAGTAAATCAGCACAGTACCCCCTGCCCCAAGCCAGGTCATAATTACAACAAGCGCAGGTTTGGCAAGGGCTGGATTCTGCAGCCATAGTTGCGGAGGGATACCAACAAAATGAAGCAGCCCGTTTAAGATTCCTCCCTCGGGTGCATAGATTTGCCGCCAAACTATAAGGCCGACTACAACCGGTATTAAAACCGGCAGATAAACCAATGTCTGGAAAAAAGCAGAAAGCCGGCGCATCTCATTAATCATAAGCGCCAAAATAATCGGAACAGCCGAGCCCATTGCGATACTAAGCAAAACATAGCCAAGAGTGTTTCGCCAAACTGTGTAAAAGATCGGATTGCCGAACATTCGTCTATAATTATCGAATCCAACCCAACCTTGAAGTCCCCTAAGATTAACTTCTTGAAAACTGTATACAATTGTTTGCAGTATCGGATACCAGCATATTAGCGCAAAGAGAAACAAAGCGGGCAAAAGAAAAAGATAAGCCAGCCACTGAGCTTTCCAGTTAATTCGAAAACGCGATTTTGTCTCGACGTTGATAGAAGCTATACTTTCTGTCATATCTTTGGATTCTTTTCTTATTTCATTAAATCCAAAACGTTCGACTGATAAGTCTGGGCAGCTTTCGCCAGAACGGCAGCAGGGTCAACGTTCTTATCGGCAACAATTTTGCCGACAGCCTGGCCCATTGCCAGATAATATTCCTGTCCCGCAATCACCGGTTCAGGCATCATAATGACTTTATCAGAAACGATGCCATCCATATACAGCTTATAGTTATCAACCGGCAGGTTTGCATATCGTCGTTCAAGGGCTGAACCGGCCTCTTGAAATACGCCTGTATAAAGCGGATATAATGGCGCACCGACCACAGTGGTTGGATCCTGTTTTCCAATTTGAAAGTGAATCACAGTTTCATTTGGATCGAAATAAGTCCATAACCTATAGTAAGCGGCAGCCTCAACCTGGTCAGCGGTAGCGGTAGAACTGACCATAGCAATGTCACCGCCGCCTAAAGTCCGGCTCATACCATCAGGCCCGACCGGCAGCGGCGCAAAGCCAATATTACCCATATCCAGGTCAGGATAATTCTGGCGAATAGTTATGAATTGGTCGCCGGCCATTATAGCCATGGCAACTCGGCCGGTGGCAAATGCCTGACCGTTGGTTTCCCAGCCAAGGTTCTCACGTGGCAGCACATCATGCTTCCACCTCAAATCTTTAACAAAATTCATCGCGGAAAGCATAGCGGCATTATTGAAGCAGGCTTTGTATTTTCCATCGGGCTGCTGCGCTATAATATCTGTATCCTTGAAACCAAAATCATAAGCTATGACTGTCATATGCCAGCCTCCAGCGTTTGCACCATCTGTGATGAACGAGAAGCCTGCTATTCCAGCGTCGCGATTAGTGGTCTTCTTAGCTATTGTCACAAGTTCGTCCCAGGTCGTCGGCGGTGCATCAAAACCGGCATCTTTGAGCAGCTTTATATTATAGGCCAAGCCTATGGTGTAAACCTTCATTGGGATACCATAGACTCTTCCATTTTTCGAGATCATAGATAAAAGCCGGGAGTTATATACTTTATCAAGTTTTTGAGCTTCGAAGATACTGGACATATCGGCACATATTCCTTGGTCTATCATCTTGCCGGGGTCGGTCAGATAGACCTGAAAAAGTGTGGGTACTTGTTTACCAGTAACTAAAGCAGCAAACGAATCCGGGGCATAAGCATAGTCCGACCCGCGAATTTTAACATTCGGATAGAGCTTCTCGAAACGTTCCGTTTGCTCATTCCATGCAGTCAATATGGCAGGCTGAGAATCAGGCGGGATACCAACTACAGTGATTTCAACCGGACGGCCATCGGCGATTTGGGCCGGCATATTAAGAACCTTTGGCAATGTTTTGCTTTCTGCCAGCAGCGCCTCAGTTATTACAAACGGAGCTGCCGTTTTTTTCTGCTGCGTTGTGGTTTTTCCCTTTCGCGAAACAGCAAATATTACAACAACCAGCAAAATGGAAATTGTTACAAATAATAAAACACGTTTCATCTTTCATCCTTGTATTTAATTTGTTTTCAAACTAATTCGGTTTCATAAAACTTAGCTCACTCTAAACTATAGCTGATAAAGTTTTGGGGTCAAAAATATGGGTCTTTTCCATATCTATTGCGATTTCTATATTTTGGTCAACTTCTGCTTGTGTGCGAGAATCCATCCTTCCAACAAAAGAATTTTTCCCGCAGGTAAGATAAATAAAAATCTCTGATCCCAATGGTTCTATTACATCGATTTTTGTTTTTATAGAATTACAAGATATGGCGTTTGAAAAAAAATTCTTATCATGAATATCTTCGGGCCTGACCCCGAAAACAATTTCTTTTCCAATGTAATCAGTTATTTTGGAAATGAAATTCTCCGGCACTTTCAATTTTATGCCTTCGGCATTGATAAAGTACGCACCATTTTCTTTGGTAATTACAGAATCTATAAAATTCGTCGCTGGAGAACCGATAAAACCAGCCACAAATTTGTTATTCGGTTTTTTATAAACCTCCAAAGGCGGGCCCGACTGCTGCAGACGGCCATCATTCATTATAAATATTCTGTCTGCCATGGTCATTGCTTCGACCTGATCATGGGTCACATAAATTATAGTAGCTTCTAATCTGCGATGCAGTTTACTGATTTCCGCCCTCATGGTTACTCTTAATTTTGCATCTAAATTAGAAAGAGGTTCATCAAATAAAAATACTTTTGGTTTTTTTACAATGGCTCTTCCTACCGCCACTCGTTGTCTTTGTCCGCCGGAGAGTTCTCTGGGTTTTCTTTTTAATAAGTTTTCTATTCCTAAAACCCTTGCTGTTTCCTGCACTCTCTGGTCAATCTCTTCTTTTGGAAACTTTCGCAATTTTAACCCGATAGCCATATTGTTATAAACATCCATATGCGGATAAAGAGCATAGTTCTGGAAGACCATAGCAATATCTCTATCTTTAGGCTGCACGTCGTTTACCAACTTATCTCCAATATATATATGGCCTGAACTTGCTTCCTCTAAACCAGCGATCATTCTTAAGGTAGTAGTCTTTCCACATCCAGATGGACCGACTAAGACTGCAAACTCCTTATCTTTTATCTCTATATTTAAATCATCTACCACAGTCGCATCTTTAAATTTTTTAGTAAGACCTTTTAAGATTACATTTGCCATTTCTTCTTCTTATTATTTAATCAAATTAATACAATAAAACACACAACGAAGGCCATCTATTTAGGCGATTATCAAGACTAGACAAAATAAGTCCTTTAAGTGATTCCTTGTTTTTTGTTGCTTAAATCCTAATATTCAACCCAATCAGTTAGTCCCGCTTCTCCCGTTTAGAAACGGATTTCTAACGGGATTATCGCTATCCCAAGAAGCACCTGACCACTTCGCAAGAGGGCGGACTTGATAAAACAAGTCTTCAGCCAAATCTTGGCATTAAACAAAATAGAGCGGCGTTAGTGCAGCTCTAATCCTCGAATAAACAATGGTTTTCGCATAATATACACTTCCGGAATTAACCTTTTCCGGAAAGAAAATCAGCATACCTATATTCATTGCTTTGGGCATTGTCAAGATAAAAACCGGTTTGGGACATCGTATACTATTATCCGTATTTATCTCAACTGGGGGCCTCAACGGACAATTCTCGAATAGAAATTGTCTTTTTGAAGCAATTCCGAGGGACTTCCTTGTTCAGTTATGCGGCCGTTTTTGAGAATGACAATCCGGTCGACATTTTTTATTGCCGAAGCTCTGTGCGCAACAACGAAAGTTGTTCGGTTTTTCATAATCCTGTCAAGGGCGATTCTGACTCTTTCTTCCGATTCGATATCGAGCGAACTGGTGGCTTCATCGAGAATGATAACTTTTGGGTCTCTGATGATTACCCTGGCAATCGCCAGCCGCTGCATTTGGCCGCCTGAAAGTTTCAGGCCGTTTGCGCCTATATTCGTATAAATCCCGTCGGGCAAAGTTTCGACGAAATCCCACGCATCTGCCGCTTTAAGGGCGTCTATTACTTCCTGAGGACTGGTATCTTTATCGCCATAAGAAACATTTTCATAAATGCTGGCGGAAAAGAAAATGGTCTCCTGTGTTACGACCCCTACAAATTTGCGATATGTCCTCAGGTCCATCTCCATAATATCTCTGCCGTCGATGAGCAGTTTGCCGCTGTTGGGCCTGATAAAACCCAGCGCAAGAGAAAGGACTGTGGATTTACCGGAGCCGCTGGGACCAACGAACGCAACCGACTGACCCGGCTCGACTGTAAGAGTAAAATCTTTCAACGCGTGCCTGTTGGTGCTGGGATATTGATAATTGACATTTACAAATTCAATTTTGCCGCTGATTTTGTCAAACGGCTTTTTGCCGCTGTTCACTTCGAGGTCGGGCGATTCGAGCACTTCGTAAATCGAATCTATTGATTCTCCCGCCTGGCTAAGCTGCGGCAGCGTCCCTATGACCACAAGCGTCTGCCCTGTCAGCACAAGGAACATCGAATTAAAAAGCACAATATCGCCGACGCTGATGTATCCCTTCATACAGGCGTATACGGAGCCTGCGATAAATATTATATGAATTACTGACATTGATACCCAGGCCGATGAGCCGAAGACTGCGCTGAGCGTATCGAAATGTAAACCTCTTCGAAAAACGGCTGAAATTTTTGAATCTATCTGGCTTACCTCAAATTCCTCCAGGCCATGAGCGCGTGTAATTGGAATCATATTCAACATATCGTTCATAGATGAACTCATCACCTCGATGGCGTAACGATAGCTCTTGGCGCTTTTACTGATTTTCCCCGAAAAAATGTTTCTGATTATTACCGCGATGGGAACGACAACAATGAAAAACAATAACGCAATGGGTTTGCGAACAGCTATAGCAATAACGGCAATCGTAACCTGGCAGAGAAAGCCAAATATCTGCTCGGCAATTAAACGAGGCGTTTGCTCGACAATTTCAATATCTCTTATCACTTTGGTATGAAGTTTGCCGATGTTTGATTTGTTATGGTAGAGCAGAGACAGTCTCTGAAGCTGCCTGCAGAGGTCAGTTCTCAACTGAAGACTTATACCCCTCATAACGGAGCTTAGCATTCTCGAATAAAGAATATGAGTGGGAATATTCTGAAGGGTGAGCAAAACAATGAAAATAAAATAAAATAGAAGCTTACTTACTCTTTTAGGATCATTTCCGGCCGCAAGGTCTATCATAAAAGCGGTAATTATTGGCAACAGCCACGCCGGCGAGGCCTTTATCAGGTAAACAATAAATATCGCTATAAGTTTTCGCCATCGAGTGGCAAGCAGAATTTTATAGCTTTGCAGTAAACTTCTTTTCGGACGGGATTTCATAATTGCTATTAGACAGTTATTCTAAATCCTCGCGAGAGGTGTCTGTTCTATTGAAATTATATGCTTTGCGATGTCAGATACTGAATTTTCCATAATGGTAAGTATAATACAAAGAAGTAAAGAGGTAAAGATTCAAAGAAAGTAAGGAAAAAACCGTGTTCGGTATTCCTCACATCCCTACGCCCCCATTTCCTTGTCTCCTTATTTATAAACTGAATGAAGCTGGATACCGAACATGAAGAGGTGCGAAATTCGCCGGTTTATCAATTGAAAGGCTTTTGAGAGACTCTACAGCCAAGGGCGTGCACCGTGCTCTGTTTATCGTCAGCAGAAGTGGCACAGGTAAAGGGATTCAGATAGGATGGGCAAGATAGTTCAACACAACTGATTCAAACGACCTGAAAACTAAGCATTATCAGGTCATTCCTACAAAAAATTACATACGAGCAGACCTTTCTTGATGGGTGCCGTACGCTTGTTTGGGCATATCGGTAGCATCGGTGTTTCAGACATTAATGTACTGCTGCAGCTATTCAAGGATAACGGGTGAGTCGAAACTGTCTGTTAATTTAAGGGTAAATTTGTCTCATTTGCCAAGCAAAACTTGTCATATTTTTAGAAGACCAAAAAAACTAAATTAAAAAATTTTTATTATTTTGCGTGAATTCTGCGTGAAAGAAAATCAGGTTAATTCAGCAATTAAATTTACAACTGAAAAGAAATGATGCAACTTCTTGTAACAAAAATGGTTATTGAAATGGGCGATACAGGGCTCGAACCTGTGACCTCACGGGTGTGATCCGTGCGCTCTGACCAACTGAGCTAATCGCCCCGCAAAATCATATTAAAACCGATTTGGCCTGCTGTTGTCAAGCTTAAAGCATGTCCTGCCGGGTTGGTTCAAAGCCCCTTGTTTGCCAAAAGATTGATTCGTCCGAGCTTGACGCCTTTTATACTTACGAGTTTATCGCCCATCCTATTTATCTCGCCGACTTTGCCCCGCAAAACTATCACCTCGAGACAGTCGTGGTGGTCCAGATGAATATGAAGAGAAGAAATGGTTTTAAGAAAATGCGAATGTTGAAGTTCGGTCAGCCGCTCCATAATCGCGGTGGCGTGGTGGTCATACACCAGGACAACCGCGGCAACCGCTTCGGCTTTCTCGTTACTTATCCGGTCGCTGCTCAACTGCTGCCTTATCAAATCGCGTATCGCCTCCGACCGGCTCTGGTAACCTTTTCCGGCAATCAGCTTGTCAAACGCGCCGAGCAGCTCTTTCTCAAGCGACACGCCCACTCGCTCTATCTGTGCCATTGTATCTCTCCGAAATACAGCTCTGTATTTGCAAACTAATCCCTGCTCGTTACATAAACCGCCTGTTCGGCGAAAAAATTCGGCGCAAACTTAACGGGGCTGACTCGCGTTTCACTCAACCCTATCTTCTTTTCAACCCGCACGCCAAGCTTTGCGCAGAACCTGTCAAAATCCTTCAGCGTAAAGAAATGAACATTCGGCGAATTATGCCATTCGAAAGGCAAGTGGCTGGTCACGGGCGCCTTGCCCAGAATCGCCATCTGCAATCTGCATCGCCAGTGCGCAAAATTCGGGAAGCTGACAATCACCTTTTTGCCGACCCGCAACATTTCGAGAAGCGCCTTCTCCGGATTCTTCAGTGTCTGCACCGTTTGCGACAGTATCACGTAATCGAAGCTCTTGTCGCCGTAGTAGTCAAGCCCCTGCTCAACATCCTGCTGAATAACCGGCAACCCCCGGCAGACACAATCCAGCACAGATTCCTGGCCAAGCTCGATACCCTCGCCTTTTATTTTTTTGTCTCGTATAAGATTGGCGAGCAACTCGCCGCTGCCGCAGCCAACGTCAAGCACGGCGGTTCCCGGCTCGATAAGCGATTCTATCAGGTCGTAATCGACTCGCGCTCTTTGCGGCTGGTCAAAAACATCCAGCCCTCGTCCCCGCTGGGCAATGCAGGAGCAGGGTTTGCGGTTCTGCGGATCATACGTCGCTTTCAAAAAACAACAGATAAATTGTCCAAGCGTGTCAATCTCCAGTAAAAACGCGTCGTGCCCGTATGGTGACACAATGTCGCAGTAGCTCACATCCTTGCGGTTGGAAGCAATCGCTTCGGCTATCGCCTTCGACTGCGCAGGCGTAAAAAGCCAGTCGCTGGACAAGCTCACGACCAGAAATCGACTCTTAACATCAGCGAACGCCTTTTCAAGCGAGCCGTAGTCCTTGGCCAGGTCAAAATAATCCCCCGCCTTGGTAATATAAAGATAACTGTTGGCGTCAAACCGCTCGACGAAACTCTGCCCCTGATAATCAAGATACGTCTCAACAGCAAACTCCGAGGCGAAATCGTATTTGTAATCGTCGGCGGTACGCAATTTTCTGCCGAATTTGTCACGCATACTTTCTTCGGACAGGTATGTAATATGCCCTATCATCCGCGCGATGCCAAGCCCTCTCGCGGGCTGCCCCTTGTCATGATACTGCCCATCCGCAAAACCGGAGTCAGCCAATATCGCACTTCGCCCCACCGCATCGAACGCTATCGATTGAGCGCTCAAATGGCTGGCCGTCGCTATCGGCAATGCCGACCGGACAAAATCCGGATACTGAATTGACCACTGCAAAACCTGCATTCCGCCTATCGAGCCGCCAATCACCGCCAATAATTTTTTTACGCCGAGTTTATCCATCAGCAGCTTCTGAACCTTCACCATATCGGCTATGGTGATAATCGGGAAATCAAGGCCGTATGGTTTGCCGGTCCTGGGGTTAATCGAAGAAGGCCCCGTCGTGCCGGAACAGCCGCCCAAAAAATTCGAGCAAATCACAAAATATTTATTGGTGTCTATTCCCTTTCCGGGCCCGACCATAGTGTCCCACCAGCCGGGTTTGCGGTCGTTCGGATTGTTTAATCCCGCCACGTGGGCGTTGCCGCTAAGCGCATGGCAAATCAGGACAACATTGTCCCCCGTTGCGTCCGGCTTGCCGTATGTCTCGTATGCCACGTCAATCGGCCCAAGTGTCTTGCCGCACGCAAGCTCCAGCAGGTTATTCTCCTCGACAACCCGTATTATCTGCGTTTTAACTATACCAACCGTATTTTCCTTTGAGTTTGCCATAACCACCTCAAGTATACCTCAAACCGTCCTCCTGTAAAGTACCAGCCGCTTTTCGTCTTGTGCCGCCGTGCTGTAATTTTATATTCCGATTATCTCCAAAAACACTTGACACCGTCAAATCAGAAGTATAAATTGTCCCTTAATGGTGTCACTGTTATAAGGGATGGGTTTTGCCGTAAACCTTTTTTGAAGGGGGACACAAATGGCAAAGAAAAAGAAAGCAAAAAGGATTTCGAGAGGACAGTGGAGCAAACGGGACCTCAACCTGCTCAAAAAGTTGTTTCCCGTAACCGCCACGTCCAAAATCGCCAAAAAGATGGGACGCAAGACCGACGCCGTCAAAAAGAAAGCGTCCAGGATGGGACTTAAAAAATCAAAAGCCTATCTGAAACGCATCGGCAGAGCGTAGCCGGTCTTGCGATGACCAACGGTATTTGATTTGGCCTGTCTGATTCTATATACTTAATCGGCGAAACCGGAAGATTCTATTGCAGGTGAAGCCGATGACAGTGGAGCAACATCTTAAACAAGCCGTGCTCTGGGAGCAGGCACAAGACAAAAAGACGCAGTGCTTTCTGTGCGCCCATCGATGCCTGATACCCGAGGGCAAAACCGGTATATGCGCCGTTCGCAGGAATATCGCGGGCGTTCTGTATTCGCTAAATTACGACAAGGTCGTCTCTGCCAATCCCGACCCGATAGAGAAAAAGCCCCTGTTTCATTTCCAGCCGGGAAGTAAAAGTTTTTCAATCGCGACGATGGGCTGCAACTTCCGCTGCGAATTCTGCCAGAACTGGCAGATAAGCCAGGCTATCGTCGAGACCGGCGAATTTGAAGGCGAGGCCATAAGCCCGGAACAAATCGTAAACGCCGCCATTCAATCCGGCTGCAAAAGTATCGCCTATACCTATACGGAACCAACCATCTTTATGGAACTGGCCTCGGATTGCGGCAAACTGGCAAAGCAAAACGGCCTGAAAAACATCTTTGTCAGCAACGGCTACCAGACCAGAGAAGCGATTGACTTCGCCGCCGACTGGCTCGACGCGATAAACGTTGACCTCAAGGCATTCAGTGAGGATTACTACCGTCGATTGTGTAAGGCAAAATTGCAACCAGTCCTCGACACAATCGAGTATATCGCAAAAAATACAAATATCTGGCTTGAGACAACTACGCTACTGTTACCCGACGAAAACGATTCCGATGAGGAACTAAAACGGCTTGCCGATTTCCTTGTCACCAAAGCCGGCCCCGACTTCCCCTGGCACATCAGCCGATTCTACCCACAATATAAATATACCCATTCACAGCCAACCCCGCCAAAATCGCTCCAGCGGGCTTATGAAATCGGCAAACAGGCGGGCTTACACTACGTTTATCTCGGCAACGTCCCCGGCTCAAAACAGGAAAATACATTTTGTTACAAATGTGGTCACACGCTCATCGAGCGCATCGGCTATAATGTCGCCTCGAACAAAATTAAGAATTCAACTTGCTCCGACTGCAGCGCCAAAATCGCTGGGCGATGGGAATAAAAAATGAAAATTATCGCGGATGAAAACATACCGTTCGTCAAAGACTGTTTCGCCTCAATAGGCGATGTTCAAACGCTATCCGGCAGGAAAATAACGCCTGAGACGATAACCGACGCGGACATTCTGCTCGTCCGCAGTATAACGCCGGTAAATGAAAAATTACTCGCAAACAGCAAAGTCAAATTCATCGCCACCGCGACAATCGGTTTCGAGCACGTCGATGTCGATTACCTGAACAAACGAGGGATAGGCTTCGCCTCGGCGCCCGGCTCAAACGCCAATTCTGTCGCCGATTATATTGTCGCCGCGCTACTATCTGTCGCTCAAAAACACAAAATAACCATCGAAGGCAAATCAATCGGCGTCGGCGGCGTCGGCAACGTTGGCAGCAAGGTAGCAAAAAAATGCGCGGCATTAGGTATGATTGTCAAACTCAACGACCCGCCATTATTCCGCCAGACCAGCGATTCAAAATACAGGCCCCTTAATGAGCTTTTTGATTGCGATTTTATCACGCTGCATACGCCTTTGACTCGTGAAGGACAGGATAAAACATACCATTTGGCTGATGATAAATTTTTCGCGTCCTTGAAACCTGGTTGCGTCTTCATAAATACCTGCCGAGGAGCTGTTCACGATACTGCCGCTTTGAAGAACGCCATACGTTCAAAGAAACTTTCAGCCGTTATCCTCGACGTCTGGGAAAACGAGCCGAATATCGATTGCGAGCTACTTCGGTTTGTTGATATTTCCACGCCCCATATCGCCGGCTATTCTCTCGACGGCAAAATCGCGGGAATGATTATGATTTACAACGCCGCCTGCGAACACTTTGGCTTAAAACCAAAATACAAAATCGAGGACTTTCTCCCGCCGCCGACTGTGCCGCAAATAACAATTAATAAAACCAGCCCCGACCACCAGAAATTTCTACACGAAATCGTCCGGCAGGTTTATGCAATCAACCGCGACGACTTCAATACCCGTGAAATCGCTATGGTCGAGCAGGAAAAAAGAGGCAAATTCTTCGACGACCTCCGTAAAAATTACCCTGTGCGCAGGGAATTTCAAAATACCAAAATCATAATGACCTCAGAAAACAGCTTGAAAGCTAAGTTAAGAGGAATAGGGTTTCAAATAAAATAAATGGCGGGCAATATCAAAAATATTCTCAAATGGCCGACGGGCAAACTGGACTTTTCCGGCGGTTGCCTTCTTATGGGCGTTCTTAATGTTACGCCCGATTCGTTCAGCGATGGCGGGCAATTTATCGACCGTGATAAGGCCATCGAACAGGGCATTAAAATGGCTGCCGATGGAGCGGCGATAATCGACGTCGGTCCCGAATCCACAAGACCCGGCGCACAGGCCGTTACCGCCGATGAACAGGTTCGCAGAGCAATACCCGTAATAGCGAAACTCGCGAAAAAAACAAAGACCTGTATAAGCATCGATACAACAAATTACGAAGTCGCAAAAGCCGCGTTAGGGGCCGGGGCAAATATCATAAATGACATCACCGCCCTTGCAGATGAGCGAACGGCGCAATTGGCCGCCAAACAAAAAGCCCCTGTTATTCTGATGCATATGCAGGGAACACCACGAACGATGCAGGTCAAGCCGAAATATAAAGATGTTGTCGCGGAGGTCATGAAATTTTTACTCGACAGAGCAAAACGAGCCGAGAAATTCGGAATACCGAAACAGCGAATCTTTATCGACCCAGGCATCGGCTTCGGCAAGACCGTTGAGCATAATCTGCAACTCTTGGCCAATATCGATAAATTCGTAAAGACCGGCTACCGTGTTCTCGTCGGCCCAAGCAGGAAACGGTTTATCGGCAAATTAACGGGGAAAGAAGACCCGGCCGACAGAACCTTCGGCACCGCCGCGGCTGTCACACTTTGTGCCTTCGCGGGCGTATCAATTGTCCGAGTCCACGATGTTGCAAAAATGATTGATGTTGTTAAAATTGCAAACGCGATAATAAAAGAAAAGGTGTGATATGGGTATAAGCAGTCACTCGGGAATAGTTTTGCTGGTAATAGTAGGGCTGGCCACCATCATCGGCGTTATCATCATAGCGACGATTGAAGTAAGGCGCGCGGACAGCGAAAACCCGCCTACGCCCCAGCAGACAGCAGTGAAACCAACGGACAAAAAAAGGGGTTAGCTTCAACGAGGCCTAATCACCGCCGAGGGCTATTTTAAGCACTTCGTTGGTGTTTTTCACGAACTTGAATTTCAGGCCCTTTTTGGCTTCCTTTGGGACTTCGGGCAGGTCTTTTTTATTGCGAGCCGGCAAAATGACGGTCTTTATACCGGCTTGTTTGGCAGCTAAGATTTTCTCCTTCAATCCACCTATCGGCAGCACAAGGCCCCGCAGCGTAATCTCGCCCGTCATCGCCACGTCCGGCCTCACCGGCTTATGTAAAAGCAAACTGACAAGTGAGCTAAACATCGCTACGCCTGCGCTTGGCCCATCTTTTGGAATCGCGCCCGCAGGGACGTGTATATGGTAATCAAATTTGGTGAACTTGCTTGCTTCGATACCGAGTTTACCGGCGTTTGACTTTACGATTGAAAACGCCGCCTGCGCGCTTTCTTTCATCACGTCGCCTATCTGGCCGGTAAGCTGCAATGTGCCCTTGCCCGGCATCGACGCCGACTCGATGAATAGTATCTCGCCACCCACAGGCGTAAACGCAAGCGCGGTCGCCACTCCCGGTATCCCCGCTCGCAGCGCAAGTTCCGATTCGTATTGTATCGGCCCAAGTATCTTCGCCAAATTGCCCGCGTCGATAGTCGCCTTTTTCTTTTTGTTCTTCGCGATATCAGTCGCCACCGCCCTGCATACCGCCGCGATATTTCTCTCCAGATTGCGCACTCCCGCCTCTCGTGTATAACTTTTTATAATCGCGGCGATTGCATCACTTTTGAGTTTGAGCCGGTTTTTACCCAACCCGTGCTCCTTCAATTGCCGCGGGACAAGGTATTTCTTCGCTATGTTCAGCTTCTCCGTTTCGGTATAGCCGGGCAACTCGATGATTTCCATCCTGTCGTGAAGTGCGGGCGGAATCGGCTCGGTGTAGTTGGCCGTGCCAATAAACATCACCGTGGATAAATCGAACGGCTGGTCCAGATAATGGTCCGTGAAATTGGCGTTCTGCTCCGGGTCAAGCACCTCAAGAAGCGCGCTTGCCGGGTCGCCCCTGAAATCTGCGCCGATTTTATCAAGCTCATCCAGCATAAATACCGGGTTTTTGGAGTTCGCCTTGCGAAGCTCCTGCAGGATTCTGCCCGGCAGCGCACCGATATACGTTCGCCTGTGCCCGCGTATGTCGGCCTCGTCACGTATGCCGCCAAGCGATATGCGGATAAACTTCCTGCCCAATGCGGCCGCGATGGATTTCCCCAGCGAGGTCTTGCCCACGCCCGGCGGGCCTACAAAGCAAAGTATCGGGCTTTTGCCCGTGGGATTAAGTTTTCGCACCGCCAAAAATTCCAGGATGCGTTTTTTTACCTTTTTAAGATCGTAGTGGTCGTGATTGAGAATCCGCTGTGCCTGGTTTATGTCTACGCGGTCCTTTGTCCCCACCGACCACGGCAATTCGCACACAAAATCCAGATACGTCCTTATCACGCTGTACTCCGGCGAGGCGGACATCATTTTGCTCAGCCGGTCAAGCTCACGCATCGCCTCCGTCTCCACACGCTCGGGCATCTTCGCCTTCTTGATATTATCACTGAGCTGCTTCAACTCCTCGGCCCTGGTGTCCTCCTTGCCAAGCTCCGTCTGAATCGCCTTCAACTGCTCCTGCAGAAAATATTCTCGCTGGCTCTTCTCCACCGAGTCGCGAACGCGCCCCTGAATCTTGTGGCTCAACTCAAGAACGTCAAGCTGATTGGCAAGCTCAACTGAAATCCGCTCTAATCGTTTGGCGGGGTCAAGCTCCTCCAGGAGTTTTTGCCTTTCCTCGGTTTTCAAGCTGATATTCGCCGCCAGATAATCCGACAGCGCCGTTGGTTCTTCTATATCCTCGAGCAATGCCGACACTTCTTCCGGCACGTTGGGACTCAGCGCAATCACCCTGTTCGCCGTCTGCCGGACGTTCACCATCAGTGCACGCAACCGCTTGGTAATCCTCGCCGAAGTATCCAGCAGCCGAACCTTTGCCTTCAAATACGGCTCGGTCGCCACCACCGCCGTTACCTCAAACCGGGCTATGCCGTGAACGAAAATGCTTATCGAGCCCTGCGGCGCCTTGATAACTTTCAGCACCATCGCCGCCGTGCCAACCTCATAAAGGTCCGCGAAGTCCGGCTTATCCGTGTCCGGCTTGCGCTGTGTCAAAATTCCTATCACCGTCTCATTTGGAACAACGTCCTTCAACAGCGCCTTACTCTTCTCCCTGCCAACCGCCAGCGGCGCAACCGTCCCCGGGAAAACAACCGCATTTCTAATCGCGAGGATTCCAAGCTCGTCAGGCAGCTCGAACTTGTTATTATCCGCCTGACGGTTGTCCTGCTTGCCGCCCCGTCCGCCTGATGCGGAACCTTTTACCGGCCGTTCCAGCGCCAATATCTCATCCGGCCATGTCTCCGGCGGATAAATAAAATCTTTCAAACTGCTGCCCATCTTACCCCTATATCCGTATGTTTCTAAAATAATAGTTGTTGTCTTTACCTATTTTGTACAAACCTAACATACGTTTTGGCCTGTGCAAAGTTTTAATTTAGCAAAAATTTCAGATTACCCTTCTTCCGCCGGGCCGTTCCACGCCGACATCCTGCCAAGCTGCTCATTACCCCACTGCGTCATCTCGTCCTTTTTAATCCGCCGACGTATCTCGCTCATCAGGCGCTGATAAAACCGCAGGTTGTGAATCGTCGTCAGAATCGGCCCCATCATCTCGCCTACGTTAAAGAAGTGACGGATTGCCGCCCTCGAAAATTGCCCGCAGGCGTAACAATCGCAGTCCCGCTCAATAGGCCCGGCGTCGGTTATATGCTCGTTATTTCTCATCCTCAGCGGCTCGTTCATTGTGAACGCGTATGCGTTTCGCCCGTTGCGGGTAGGCAGCACGCAGTCGAACATATCCACGCCCGCCATAACCGCCGCGATAATATCCGCGGGCATCCCAACTCCCATCAAATACCTCGGCTTATCTTCAGGCAAAAACGACGCGGTATGGCGAACCGTCCTTATCATATTTTCATGTCCCTCGCCGATGGCAAGCCCGCCCATCGCGTAGCCGTCAAAATTCATCTTCACCAAGTCCGCCGAGCAACGCTGCCTCATCGCCAAATCTATCCCGCCCTGCACTATCCCGAAAAGCATCTGCTTCGGGTTACTGTGTGCATCTTTGCATCGTTTCGCCCAGCGAACGGTTCTGTCCACTGCCCGCTCCAGTTCCGCCGGCTCGCAACCAAACGCCGGGCACTGGTCAAAACACATCGCGATATCACAACCCAATCGATTCTGAATCTTAGTCGCACCCTCCGCGTCGAGATACGCCTTAGCCCCGTCGATATGACTGGCAAATTCGACGCCATCGTCGTCAATCTTAGTCAGCGAGCTAAGCGAAAATACCTGATAGCCCCCGCTGTCGGTCAATATGGGCCCATCCCAGCCCATAAATTTGTGCAGCCCGCCGATACCTTCTATCACGTCAACGCCCGGCCGAAGCATCAGGTGATATGTATTCGCGAGAATTATTTCCGCCCCCACCTCCCGCAATTGAACAGGCGTAATCCCTTTGACCGTCCCCGCCGTCCCAACGGGCATAAACGCCGGCGTCGCAACCTCCCCGTGCGCCGTCTTCAAAACACCACGCCTCGCTGCACTATTCTTGTCCCGGCACTTTACCTCAAAGTCATTCATCTTTAGTAAACTCTCACAAGCTTTGAGCCGGGATAATAATGCTGCAGAATCTCGCCGGCGGTCTTGCCCTGCATTGCCATCCCCTGTGCCCCGCACTGGCACATCCCAACGCCGTGCCCAAAACCCCTGCCCGCCAAAAACGCAATCTTGTTTTCTATAATGGCAATTTTGCAGGCGACGCTGCGAATTCTGTTGCCAGCCGGGTCAATCGTTAGCCGGAGGTCCTCCGCCCTAACAAATTCGCTCCTGCCGTTGGTGCCGGCAAGTTTAACCATTGTAATGCGAGAGAAATCCGGGTAGTCACTCTGTTTGACCGCCGATATATTCGCGATATCACCAAGCTCTTTTAGCTGCGGATACTTTTTCTGCAAGGCAATAGCAACCGTCTCTTTATCAAACTGGACCATCGGCCAGAAAAATATATCCGGCCTTGCCACTCCCCTGCAATACGAACAATCGACTCCCCTGAGCGGCCCAAACGAATCCCCGAAAACGTTCTTGGCGTCCTCGGTATGTCCCCCGCAGCTTGAACTGTAATACGCCGGGAAAATCTCCTCTCCAGACGCCCCCGCGCCGGGCAGGCCCGCCTGCTCACAGACCAGTATCTCTCCCGCCGTATCGTTGATCGCCCTCCATACGCTCGCCGACTCCCCTTTCAGCCCCAGATAGACCTGGCTGGCCTGTGTTCTTGCCACGTCCCAGTCGCGCATATAGCCGAATTTCTTCTTGTTATAAAGGCAATAGGTCCTCGCCGCTATTGCCTGCGCCTTCAACGCCTCCGCCTCCCAGCGGTCGGGCATCTCCGCACCCACGACACCAGCCAGATACGGCTCAAGAGGCACAATGTTTATCGCGTCGAACGTCAGCCCGTCAACGTTGGCTTTCAGGAGCAGTTTGCCGCGAAACTCGTTGCCGTCCATCACAAATGTAAACGGCTCATCGGGTAAAATTGTAATCTCGCAGGTCGCAAATCTCCTGCCGCCGATTGTAAACTCCCCGCCCGTAACTCCCACGTCCACCGGCTGCCCGCGATTGGCAAATATCGTCTCGGGAATCAGAACGCTCCCGTCGCTGTTAAATAAGCTAAAGCCCCCTCGCATCTTTACCGTGCAGTGATTCGCGTCATCGGCCAGCAGGACTCGCACCCAGAAACGCTGCTCAACGCTCATTTGCGGGGTGCTTCGCACGACCATTTGTTCGCGGCAACTGAAAAACACCGCGGCCCCGGCCAGCAGCATTCCCGCCAGCAGACAGTTGCCGATTGTTCTCCTCGCCCCAAAATCTTTACGCCACCCGGATTGCCGAAACCACATACTTTTCAGACCGCCGCCCCGCAACGCTAATCCCGCTCCCGTCTGCGCAACGCACCATCTCCCGCTTTTGCGCGATCATTATTCCAACGTCCGCAGCGATAAACCGAGATTCGCCAGGACCCTTTTCACTTCGTTCAAGCTCGTTACGCCAAAATTCTTGCAGCCCAGCAGTTCCGCTTCCGTAATCCGCGTCAACTCTCCGACCGTGCGAAGGTTGAGCTTCAGCAGCGCTTTTTTCGCCCTCACTGACCACTGCAAATCCACTATCGGTTTGTTTGACAACCCCTGGTCCGCGATCGGCTCATCGACAACGCTGCTCTGGGCCGGCTCGACCGACCCGAACTGCCTGTCCTCAGGCATCATCCCAAGCTGTAAATTCTTCGAATCCAGAATTGCCTTTATCTCCCGCAAGCTCGTCTCGCCAAAATTCTTAAACGCAAGCAACTCCGCCTCCGTGGTCCTTAAAAGGTCCCCAAGCGTATTCAGATTCATCTTCTTGAGACAATTTCTGCTTCGCACCGAAAGCTCAAAATCTGATAACGGTGTCTCGATAATCTGCATCTTTCTGGTCTTCTTCTTCTCCGTTTCCTCGTCATAAATCATTGTCTTCGAGCTTTCGATGTCCTTCTGGAACAAAATCGCCCGCTTATGATTCGGATGACACGCCAAAACCTTATCAACACAACGCGCCGCCTTGTCGTAATCGCCCTTGTCCTCGTAAATCACCGCCAGATTCAGCAACGCGCTTGTGTACCCCGGCGACGATGAGGCGATCGCCTTGTAATAATCAATCGCCGCATCCTCATCACCCGAAAGGTCGCATCGATACGCCAGGTGAAACATCGCCTCCTGATGCCTCGGCGAAAGCTCTAAAGCCGCCTTGTAGTTTTCTACCGCCTCCTCATAAAGCCCCTTCGCCTCACGCAATCGGCCAAGCTGATAATGATATTCCGCGCTGACGTTCTTAAAATTACCGCAGCCCTTCATCTCTTTTTCCGCCGACTCGAAATTGCCGGCTATGCGATGCGTCGCTGCCTTCTCCAGCGAAACCGCAAGCGAATCGGCCCCTTGTTTTGCGCCGGCATTGAGGTTCTCTATCGCCTCGTCGTATTTGCCAAGCCGACGAAGCGCAAACGCCAGGCACATAAACTTCTCTTTGCAGTCGCTTCCCTTCTGCAGTTTCTCGACCGCTTCAGCGTCTCTGCCCAGGATAAACAGTCCTATACCCGCGACAAGACACCCTTTGCCTCCGGTCTTGCCTATATTTTGCTCAACCTGTCCGGCGAAAGCTAATCGGCTCGCCTCGCCCGAATGTACCCGTTCCGACAACTTTTTTATCTGCTCTATGCTCAGCAACTCTTCGCCGAATAAATCTATTCCGCTCTGCGCCTGTGTTATTGCTTCCATTAAGCTTCTCCTGAAAAAAACCGCCACCGCTCGGACTATGAACTCGGTTTGCCAAAGAAAACGACATTATAGTCATCGCCGCCGTTTTTGCAATACCTTTTTAACACGCGATTACCCGTTTTGGCACGGGATATGCAAACAGGAAAGTAAGTTTTGCACCCCACTTGTTTGCGCACCCCTGCTGCTTTCTTGCGAAAGCAAGATGCAGGGGGCAAGCAAACTGAGGGGGCAAAGCGTGGGGGTGTGAGTGTTGAGTTGAGGAAGGGTTCCCGGCAAATGTTCCTGCAAAAAATTAATTCCTGGGTCGGCCGGGGAAAGAGTCCCGAGGAATATCGTTTGGGGGAGGGGTTTTTCCTGCTTGCTCGATATTGGCGAGGATACCACGCGAGGTCTGGTCATTGGGGTCTTTATCAAGACAATAGCGCAAATGAGGGATGGCCAGTTGTGGTCGGCCTGTGCGATAAAAGACGAGGCCGAGGTTATAGCGAGCGGTAACGGAATCCGGCGCCAACTGGACGGCGAGTGCGAGGTAGTTTTCCGCCTGCGGGAGAAGATTGGCGTTTATGCAAATAGCGCCAAGCGAGTTGAGAGAATTGACGTTTTTGGGGTCGAGTTTCAAAATACGCTGATGAATAGGCGCGGTGGCCTGCAGGCCGCTGGGGCCGGAGAGGCGAAGAAGCGCGAGCAATTCGAGGACTTTTGGATTGTCGCGGTATATGTCCACGAGGGCCTGGACGTAACTTGGCCCCTGTTCATAAAGTCGCCGCATTTGCTGGTAACGAACATCGTCTGGGAGGACGGCATAGGCCTTGTCGAGTCGGCCCGTCAACGAAAAGCGATTGGCTTCGGCACGAAGCTTAAGGGCTTCGTGCAACTGTTTTGCGGAATCTTCGGAGCCAGCATTGGTCAGGCAGGGCCAGATGTCCTCCATCGGTTCGATAAAGTCGGCATTACGAAAGGCGGGACCCTGGGAGTATCGCGTCACATACTGCGTAAAGGGGAGGTCGTCGGTATTGACCGGACCATCACCTGTCCATCGCCGGAGTGAGTCCTCCGCGCAAAGGAAGGAATCGAGGAAGCCGACGGGTGTATGCAGGCCGTAGGGTTGGAGGTCCCGGCGGACGGGTTCAGCGTTGAGGCGGTCCTGTAGTTTAGCCACGTCAATTTTAAGGGGTTCGGGCGTGGCCAAGAGCAGGACATAGGAAACGAAGCGTGCCTGCTCGTCAACGCCGTGAACAACCCACATGCTGGCGTGAGGGAATACGGACTGGAAGGTTCTCGTAATGATTTTGAATTCGTCGATGCACAGGCCGTGAATGGGGACCCACTCGACGAAAACGCCATCGTCGGTGAGGTGGTCACGCACCTGCTGGTAAAATTCCTGAGTATAGAGGACCCAACTGTCGCCGGATTTCGGGTGTGTGGAGTCAGAGACAATGACTGGCCACTTTTTGGTGGAGGTCATAATGAAGTTTCGGCCGTCGTCAATAACAACGTTGGCCTTTGGGTTTTGGAGGAGGCCGTTATTTTCCTGTGAGAGGAGGGCGGCGGCCTTAACAACGCTTTTTTCCAGGTCCACTATTGTGAGTGATTTGACCTCGGGCAAAACTGAGGTTGCGCCAGCGGCAACTCCTCCGCCGAAACATATCATAAGAACATCATCCGGTTTGGGGTGGAGCATTGGGGCAAGGTCGCCAATCATTTTGAAGCAGAGCAGATGCGGATAGAGGATAGGAACTTCAGAAACGCCGTTGATGTAAACCGTCCTGCAATTGTTGATGCGGTTACGAGTTACGATGGCGGTGCCGGTTCGGCCTTCGCGGTAGAAGAGGATGTCGGTGTGTTTTGCCAGGGCGAAATCCGTGGTGAGGAACACCCGCTGACAAAGGTCAGCAGGAACCATTGCAAACAACAGGAATAAAACGACGGCATAAGTGATGGTTGCCGGCAGCAAGACAGTGCCCATGGCCAGACGGTCCTTCGCATTGGCGAAGGCTAATAGTGCAAGCCCCATCACACCATAGAGCGCTGATATGAGCCACAAACTCTTCTGTATGCCGAGGAACGGAATAAAAACGAATATCGGCAAAAGCGCCCCCAAGACCGTCCCAGCCGTATTGACCGCGAAGAGCAATCCGGTCCGGCGACCGAGGGTCTGGACGCGTCGTCCATACACGGCACATAAGAGAGGGAACGCCATACCCATCAGGATAGTGGGGAGGAAGACGGCGAGCAGGGCCATACCTTTCTGGTCGAGCGGCGGAGGCGGTCCACCGGCGAAAAGGAGTGCGCTGGTTATAAAAGTGGCAGGAACCGAAAGCGCGAGCAACATTTCTAAAACGCCAAGCGTCAGCGCCGGTCTTCGAACCCACCACACTGATGGCGGGCGAGTTCGCCCCGCCAGCAAGCCGTATATCAACCCGCCCAGGCCGGCACCGAGGAGATAAACGCAGAGGATAGTTGGGAAGACATAAGTCGAGCTGACTATAAAAGACATATATCGTATCCAGAGAACCTCGCACGCCAGGCCGGCAAAGCCATTGAGAAACGCCAGGGCCAACAGCAACTGAGCGAACATCTCCGGCTCTTCATTGTGGTCAATCCTTTCGGTATGAGGGGTCAGGGGCGGAGTGGGGATTGCCGAGAGCGCTATATCGGCGCGCCGGGATAGGGCCAAGGCCAGAATGGCGATTACAAAGTTGACACCGACGGCCAGTTGGTTTGTCCCTCGCAGACCGAACGTTCCTATCATCCAGAATCCCCCTGCCAGACAGCCGAGGGCGGCGCCGAGGGTGTTGACGCAATACAACAGGCCGATACGAGAGCCGATGGTTTTGTCGGAATCGGTAACCACCCGGACCAGAAGAGGCAGTGTCGTACCCATCAGGAAGCAGGGCACCACGAGAATAGCGAAAGACAAGGCGAAGCGGGCCAGCGTGCTGACCAAAAGCGAGTGTGGCGACAAAGCGGGGAGTGTGGGGACGAACAACCTCATCCAGTCAAGCATAGGCGGGATTGCCAGGGCACAGAGTGCGACAGCCGCCTGAACAAGGGCAAAGGCAAGCGTGCGTCGGGTAACACTGTCCGCCAATCGACCACCAAGAAGCCCGCCCAGGCCAATGCCAGCCATATACGCACAAAGCACAATACTAATAGCGTAAGAGCTGTTGCCAAAGACGGTTACGAACTGACGACTCCAGAGAACCTCAAACAAAAGCGACGTGGCCCCGGAAAAAAAGAAACAGGCGTAGATACCCAAGCGAAATAATACTATCTGGGGACGTCGGGCAAATGGTGCTGGCAATTTTACGCTCATACGGCCAAACGCTCCATAGCAACCTAAGGATAGCCACTTGTTTGGGAGTATCCTTCCTCACCTTATAACAGTTCGATTAGCCGATACTACAGTTGTGAGCATACGCTTATACCCTTGATATGTCAAGTTAAGGGGATTAATTTCCGGATTCCTGCTTTCGCAGTAATAATAAAAGTGGTAATCTGTTTAATAAATAATGCTGTATTGATGGGAGTATAATTATGGATTGTCCGGTATGTAAAAACGCGATGATAACGCTGGAATTGGCGGAGGTGGAGATTGACTATTGCACGGGCTGCAAAGGAGTGTGGTTAGACGCCGGCGAGCTTGAAATGCTTCTGGGGGACGACGGGAAGGCGAAGAAACTTATCAGCTCCTTTTCCAAAGATACGAGCAGCGGTGAAAAGGCAAGGCAATGCCCAATATGCGACAAAAAAATGGAAAAAATTGACGTGGGACACAACAAGCCGACGCTGCTGATAGACAGGTGCTCAAAAGGCGACGGGTTGTGGTTCGACAAAGGGGAGCTGAATAACATAATCGCGAGAGCCAAACTTGATGAGGGTAACAAGATAAAAAAAGTTCTGGCGGATATGTTCGGAGGGAAGTAGCACCCGGCTTCGCTACGCTTCGCCGTAGCAAACATACTGCAGAAGACGGAAGACAAGTTACCGCGTTGCCGGGACAGGAACCTGATTTCACTTAAGGATTTAGCCAGTGCGAACTATTTTTTTTATTCCGGAGAAAAAGGGTTGCCCTGTCGCAGGTTTTCGTCTTAAAATGCAACGATTCTTGCCGAGTGGGCAAGCTGCAAATAAAAAGCTCAGGACGGAGCCGTGTTTTTGGGAACACTTGCGTGGTTATGGTTCAGATTGTCCGGCGAGAGCAAAATAATCGTGAATGTTTTATAGAGCCGGTTGAATGCAAAACAACAATAAAAAAACGCCAGATATTGACTTTGTGACCTGCACGCAGGAATCCGTTCTGCAATTTTTTGATACGTCTCTCAAAGGGCTGTCCGAAAAAGAGGCGATAAAACGACTTGAGGAATACGGGTACAACGAGCCGGCCAAGAAGAAAAAACGGACGGTTATTTTCCAGATTTTCACCAAGTTTTTAAACCCGCTGGTGGTGGTTCTTCTGATTATCGCGGGCTTCTCGCTGTTCTTTGGTGAGAAAATAAGCGCCCTCCTGGTGATATTGATGGCCTTTATCAGCGTATTTTTGTCATTCATCCAGGAATATCGAGCGGGAAAAGAGGCGGAACAGCTCAGCGAAATGGTAAGGGCCACGGCCACGGTTATTCGCAACGGCAAGGCAAGGGAGGTAAAGATACGAGATATTGTTCCCGGTGACATCATCGACCTTTTTGCGGGTGATATGGTGCCTGCGGACCTGCGGATTATTTCCTGTAAGGACCTTTTCATTAATCAGGCATCTCTGACGGGCGAATCGTTTCCCGTTGAAAAAACCGCCGAGCCGCTGACTCCCAAAAGTCGTTCTCCTTCCGACTTAACAAATATCGCGTTTATGGGCTCAAGCGTCATAAGCGGAACGGCGATTGGAGTCGTCGCTAAAACGGGGCTTGAGACCAGGTTCGGCGCGTTGTCCAAACGGCTGGCGGCAATATCCGTTGAGAGCAGTTTTGACAAAGGTATTCGCAGCTTCACCTGGCTGATGATAAAGGCTATGGTCGCGCTGGTTCTCGTGATTTTCGCCATTAATGCCTTTTTGAAGGGCGATATTACCCAGTCGCTTCTGTTTTCGTTGTCCGTTGCCGTAGGCCTGACGCCCGAAATGCTCCCGATGCTGGTGGCGATAAACCTCTCCAAGGGTGCGATTGCGATGTCCAAAAAGGACGTGATAGTAAAACGGCTCAACGCCATACAGAACTTCGGCGCGATGGACGTGCTGTGCACCGACAAGACAGGGACACTGACCCTCGACAAAATTGTAGTGGAACGACATTGCGACGTGGTGCGAAAAGAGGACGATGACGTCCTGCGTATGGCATATATCAATAGTTTCTACCAGACCGGCCTTAAAAACATTCTCGACCGGGCAATACTTACCCATGAGAAAATTTTAATCAAACAATACAAAAAGGTCGATGAGGTGCCGTTCGATTTTTCGCGCAAGGTAATGTCGGTGGTTGTCGAGGCGGACGGCAAACACCGGATTATTGTCAAAGGCGCACCTGAAGAAATTTACAGAAGATGCACCAAATTCGAACTTGACGGCGAAATACTGGATTTGGACGAGGCCAAACTGGTGCTTGTCGAGCTGGAAAATGAGTACAACGACCTCAGCTCTGAGGGCTTCAGGGTGCTTGCGATTGCATACAAGGATTTTGACCAGCCCAAAAACGTTTACACCAAGGACGACGAACAGAACCTGATACTGAAAGGTTATATTGCCTTTTTGGACCCGCCGAAAGCATCCGTTAAAAAGACCATCGAAACTTTGAATGACCTCGGAATAGAGTTTAAAGTTCTCACCGGCGATAACGAGCTTGTTACGAAAAAGATTTGCAGCGACGTCGGTTTGAATATCAGGGGATTCGCGACCGGCGAACAGGTGGAAAAGGCAGACGACGCCACGCTGGGACAACTGGTAAAAACCACCACCGTCCTTGCCCGACTTTCCCCACTGCAAAAAGAAAGAGTCATTCACGCCCTGCACAAAAACGGACATATCGTCGGATATCTCGGCGACGGTATTAATGACGCGCCGGCTCTTAAGGCCGCTGACGTGGGCATTTCCGTCAACAATGCCGTGGATATCGCCAAAGAAACGGCTGACATTATTCTACTGAAAAAAAGTTTGCTGGTTCTCATCGACGGGGTAATCGAGGGACGAAAAACCTTCGGCAACATCATCAAATATATCAAGATGGGCTCCAGCTCCAACTTCGGCAATATGTTCAGTATGACGGGGGCGAGCTTGTTTTTGCCTTTTCTGCCGATGCTGCCAATTCAGATTCTTCTCAATAATTTTCTTTACGACCTGTCCCAGATTGCCATCCCTTCAGACAACATTGATGAAGAATACCTTCTCAAATCCCGGCCGTGGAACGTGAGCTATATCAGAAAATTTATGATTGTAATCGGTCCTGTTAGCTCACTCTTTGATTTTATAACTTTCGGTGTTTTGTGGTTTATTTTCCACGCGTCGGCGCCGTTGTTTCAGACGGGCTGGTTTTTAGAATCCCTGTGCACCCAGACGCTGGTCATTCATATCATTCGCACGGGAAAGGTGCCTTTTATTGAAAGCAAACCCAGCCAATTTATGCTTTTCACTTCTATTTACATTGTTACTATCGCCCTTGTGCTGCCGTTCCTTCCCTTGGGCAAATACTTTGGTTTTGTTGAGCCACCTCCATCATATTTCATAGTGCTGATGCTCATAGTGCCGGCCTACTTACTTATGGTGCAGTTTGTTAAAAGCTGGTTCATAAAACGATACGGCTACGAATAAACAACAAATCGATACCGGCGACTATATGGCAAATATCGCTGCTCGCGGTTGACAAGTCTCTGTTTTGCTTTATAATCTGTCTCTGTATTAAAGTTTACGGCAATCTCAAATCCGTGGAAGGGAAACGACAAAGCGATTATTGAAGGAGAAAAAATATGGGTATAGGAATGATTGCACTGATTGTTTTGCTGGTGATTGCGGCGGGACTGCTTTTGGTAATCCTGTATGTAATCGGGACTTACAATGTTTTCGTGGGACTTCGCAACCAGGTTGACAACGCGTGGTCACAGATAGACGTGCAACTGAAGCGGCGTCACGACCTGATTCCCAATCTCGTCGAAACAGCGAAGGGGTATATGAAGCACGAGCGAGGGACTTTTGAGGCGATAACCAACGCGCGTGCGCAGGCAATGGGCGCAAAGACGGTAGCGGACGCCGGGAAGGCAGAAGGAGCATTGGGCGAGGCGCTTAGTAAATTTATGCTTGTTGTCGAGAATTATCCCGACCTGAAGGCAAACCAGAACTTTTTAGCGGTCCAGGAGGAACTGTCGAGCACGGAGAACAAGATTGCGTTTTCGCGGCAGGCGTATAACGACCAGACAATGTTCTTCAACAACAGGATACAAATGTTCCCGTCGAATATCGTGGCGGGGATATTCAGTTTTACCAAGCGGGATTTCTTTGAGGTTTCAGCGGCGGCGGAACGTGAAGCGCCGAAAGTCAGTTTCTAATAGAAAATACCCCTTAAGAAGTTATGTGGGAACTGATACGGATAAATAAGAGGAACTCGGTCCTGCTGTTGATGCTGATGGCGGTTTGCCTGCTTGGGCTGGGGGCAGTTATCGGTATGGCAATCAGGGGGCCTGACGGCGGGATGCTCGGGCTGATGATAGCAACGGGAATCTGGGTGGTGCTTACACTGATTAGCTTTTCATCGGGCGACCAGATTCTGCTCGCGGCGAGCAATGCAACGGCTGTTACGCACGACGTCCATCCGCAGTTGTTTAATGTCGTCGAAGAAATGGCGATTGCCTCGGGGCTGCCAATGCCTAAGGTTTATATTATCAACGACCCGGCGCCAAACGCGTTCGCGACGGGGCGCGACCCCAAATCGGCATCTGTCGCGGTAACAGCAGGGTTACTCGCGAAACTCAACCGCGATGAGCTGCAGGGAGTTGTGGGACACGAGATGAGCCACATACTGCATCGGGATATTTTGTTTGTAACTCTGGCGGGGATTATGCTGGGGTCGGTGGCTCTTCTTTCGCAGGTTTTTTTGCGAGGGATGATGTATGGCGGAGGGTCGAGGAGAAGGTATTCATCGGGTGGCAGCAAAGGCGGCGGAGCGGCGATACTGTTAATAATAGCGATTGTGGTGGCGATTCTGGCGCCGATTATGACGCAGTTGTTGTATTTCGCATTGTCGAGGCGACGTGAGTACTTAGCTGATGCCGGTTCGGTTCGGCTGACGCGATATCCGGAAGGGCTTGCCAGCGCGCTGGAGAAAATCGCAAGCGACCGCGCCCCGCAGCTCGCGTCAGCCAACAAGGTTACGGCGCCGATGTTCATAGTCAACCCGTTCAAAAAGATGGGACAATGGAACTTGTCAGACCTGACGAGCACACATCCGCCGATATCTGAGAGAATACGGATTTTGCGGAATATGTCACAAGGGGCGTCATTGAAGGATTATTCGGACGCGTTTGTGAACGTGACGAAAAGCAGGACCGTTATGCCCGCATCGGCATTAACGAAAGAAGATATCGCCCTTAGGCAGGCAAGCGCGGAGGCCAAGAACGAGCAGAAGGAAAAGCAGTTACGCCAGGTCGGGGATATTATGCGGAAGGTAAACGGATTTCTTTTCCTGACGTGCGCGTGCGGAATGACGCTGAAGATACCGCCGAATTATGCCGCTACCACTGTAGAATGCCCGCGCTGTCACACAGAGCATAATGTTAATAAGACATAAGCAAAACGAAAAGTGAGAAGAAAATTTTATAGTGCGCTTGTCGAGGAACTAAAAAAGAAGCCGGGCCGCCATTGCAAGCTATGCAGCCCGGACTTTTCACGGTTTTGCTGGTTTCCCCCCAGCCGTCCCGTTCATTAGTATCTACGTTTACCGCACCGGATATGTTTAGTATTTCAGGTAAAGTCGCCTTCGGTTATCCGATAATCGTAATTATACAGCATAGACAGACCGCAATTGGCAAAGTAAGGCATTTAGAATCTAAAAATAAGGGCTGCCCCTACCCGCGGCGCATCGGCGGGCAAAATAGAGGCCATCTGCGGCCATCCTATAAAACAAACACCTGCAAAAATGTCGGAATTAAGAGATACTAATCAACTGTTATGGATTCGCCCGGTTTAAGAACTTGTACGGGGCAGGCAGCGTCTTTTTTGAAGTTATCGGCGTCGGCCTGGCTGCCAACGATATCGCCCCAGTGGTATGGTATCGCCTGTTTTGGTTTGAATTGTCTTGTCGCCTCGGCGGCTTCGGCAGCGTTCATAGTATATGTCCCCCCTGCCGGCAGCAAGGCGAGGTCGATATTTTTGAGGGCCTTCATTTCGTCGGTGAGGTCGGTATCGCCTGCGTAATAGATACGTTTACCGGCAATTTCGATGACGAAACCCAGCCAGTTATTGGATTTTGGGTGGAATTGTTTGGTAAGGTTATAGGCAGGAACGCCGGTGATTTTTATGCCGTTGACGTCGATTGACTGGCCTGGTTTTAGCGTTTGGCCTTTTCCCTGTTTTTGGATAACATCTTCCGCAGCAACAAGTTTCGTAGTCATACCAGAAACCTTTGTGATATCCTCAGCGGAATAATGGTCGTAATGGCTGTGGCTGACGAGAACAAGCGTCGCGTCGTGCGGTGTGTCTTTGAGTTTCCAAGGGTCGATATAAATTACGTCGCTACCGCTGGAAATTTTGAAGCTGGCGTGGCCGAACCATTGTAATTTCACAGACATGGCTTTCTCCTTTCCTTTTTGAACAGCGTTATCCTCAGCGGAAATACGCTGGCTTGCGCAAACAATACTGATAATAGCTGTTAATGCAATCAGTGGAATTCGCGTTCTCATAGCAATCTCCTTAAACACTTTTTCATCAATTATAACCCCTCGATACTATGAGCAAAATACCTCAACCTGCCCCTGACGTCAAATCAAAATAGCGGCCTCTTACTACCGGCTAAACGCGTGCGAACGGCTTGCAGTTAGGCGACAAATTGAGTACAATAAAGGAGTTGTAAACCGAAGATGTGCCAGCCGGCAGCGAATTTATCGATTCAATGGACCAGCTAAAAAGATGGGCGAAGAATTTGATGTATTGAGCTATCAGCAGCGAGAGCCGAGGATTCATATCCTGACTCTGGACATGGTCCTGGGCTGGGATATTTACGACCGGCTGCATAACGACAGCAAGACAAGATTCTACGAATTAGTTGTTCCCAAGCAGACAGATTGGCAGCGTCGGCTCGAAGAGATAGAGGCGATAGTTGACCGGACGGTTTACGCAAGGATGCTGATAATGGACGTGCGAAGAGCGACGCTGCACAAGATTCAGCAGGCATACAACAAAATCATCGGGTACAACCGCAAGGATTTGAATCGGTTCTGTTTTACGGTGCTGGTTGGGGACGGACCTTTGAATTTATTCCAGCCGGGGAAATCACCGGATGTTTTTGTGCCTTATCTTGCGAATCTGAGGAGGGATTATAACGCGGCGGTATTTTTCTTTGACCCGTTTATTCATTATGAGCCGGAAGAAACGGACTCGTCTATGGACGAAGATTTTATGCTGCCGAGCAAGCCGCCTCGACGACTGGCGTCTTATTTCCCTGAGGCAGGCGTAACGGTGGATTCGGTGAGGCAGTTTTTCAGGGCGGCAGAACAAAATGAGGCGGTGAAAAAACAGCGGCTTAAAACGCTGGCGGCGTTATATATGAAGCGCATCGCGGAACAATTCCCCCAACACAAAGACCTTCTGCGCGGACTTTTATCCAAAAACGGGACACAATTAGGAAGCGAAAAGATGAATCTGTACCCGGTATTTTTTGAGGAGTGGGTACACGAGCTTATGCAGAAGGCGGCAAATCCCCAGCAGGAATAAAAAGCCGAATCCCCCGGCGAGCCCCTCGACAAATCGACGGACAGGCGGTCAGCCAAATCAACGCATTACCCAGGTTTTGCTTTCGAATTTGAGCTTCTGGTCGGGGCGGAATTTGGGGTCGCCCGCGATTGAATAGTCGAGTTGGAGGGTCTTGCGGAGGTAAACTTTCACCGGATTGCCGTCTTTGTCCTTGTCGGTGGGATGGTCAACGGCAACTGTTTCATTGCTGAGGCCCGTGATGAATATGCTCACGCTTTTGGCGTTGGGGTCAAAATCAGGCCAGCAGACCGCAATATCAACGGTGTTGTCCTGCCCCTGGAGGATTTTATCGCCTGTGTTTTCGAGAAGCTGAAGGAAGGGATATTTGCCCTGATGGCGATTTTTTATCTTTCCAAAAAGAACAGCGGAAGTTCCCTTTATGGCCGGAACGACCTGAAGGGTATCGGTAATAAGCTCAGCGGCGGGATAGAAATCGACGTCTTTACCCGACTTATTGGTCAGGGCGATAATTGTGTACCAGTAACGCTGTGGGGTGGCGCCCTCAAGGGTAATCTGTTGTGGGTTCTCGAAACGGAGGTCGAGCGTCCAGTCGCCGGATTTTTGGACGACGGCGGGCTGTGGGGCCGCCCAACAAACACTGAACATCGCAAACACTAAAACGCCGATTACCAAACCTCTCATCGTTAATCCCTAATCAAAACGCTTAAATATGGGTGCAACCCATTCTTGCTGCCCTTACATTATATCGTCAAACAGGCCTAAAACCAAGCAAAATCCGAGGTCGATGTTTCGGTGTAATTCGCGTTTATTAAGGAAACACTTAGTGGGTACGGGGTCGGTTTTCGAGGAACCAGTCGATGGTTCGTTTGAGACCTTCGTCGAAGGACATTTGGGCCTGGAAGCCAAAGAGTTGCTTGGCGCGCGAGACGTCAAGTCGGCGGCGCGGCTGGCCATCGGGTTCGGAGGAATCCCAGCGGATTTGGCCTTTGAAGCCGGTGAGCTTTACAATTTTATCGACGAGGTCCTTGATAGTGATTTCAAACCCTGCGCCGATATTAACGGGTTGGGGGCCGTTGTAGCGTTCGGTGGCCAGGAGGATGCCCTCGGCGGCATCACTTGTATAAATAAACTCCCGTGAGGCCTTTCCGGTTCCCCAGCAGACGATATGGTCATCGCCAGCGTCGATGGCATCGACACATTTTTTTATAAGGGCAGGGATGACGTGGCTGTTGGAGGGGTTGAAATTATCTCCTGGGCCGTAGAGATTAACAGGGACAAGGAATATGCTGTTGAGACCATATTCGGTGCGATAGGACTGGGACTGGACGAGAATTATTTTTTTTGCCAGGCCGTAAGACGCGTTTGTTTCCTCTGGGTAGCCGTTCCATAAATCATCCTCTTTGAAGGGGACGGGGGTGAACTTGGGATAGGAGCAGACGGTTCCGATGGCGACAAATTTTTCGAGATTGCGAAGGCGTGCCTGTTCGATGAGCTGGACGCCCATCATAAGGTTCTCATAGAAGAATTTGCCTGGGTGTTGGCGATTTGCGCCGATGCCGCCTACAACAGCTGCGAGGTGAATGACAATATCGGGTTTCATATCATCATACATCCGGATAATGTCGGGGAGGTTGACGAGGTTGTAGTCCTCGATTTTGGGGACGAGGATATTTTTACAGCCGCGCTTTTGGAGACCATCGATGATATAACTACCGAGGAAACCGGCCCCGCCCGTAACCACTATTCGCCTGTCTTTGAAGAAGTCGCTCATTGTTTTCTGTCGTGCTCGGCGATAATTTTCTCGTGCTCGGCGATTTTCATATCGGCATCGGTCATCATTCTGGCGAGTTCCCTGAAAACAACCTTTGGTTTCCAGCCGAGAACTTTTTGTGCCTTGGTAGAGTCGCCCTGGAGTATATCCACTTCAGTAGGTCTAAAATACATAGGGTCAACTTCGACGTATTTGTGCCAGTCCATATTGAGATAGCCGAAGACCTCCTCGACAAACTCACGAACGGAATGGGATTCGCCGGTTGCTATCACAAAGTCGGCCGGTTTATCCTGCTGAAGGATGAGCCACATCGCCTCGACATAATCACCGGCGTAGCCCCAGTCACGTTTTGCATCAAGATTACCGAGATAGAGTTTGTCCTGAAGGCCAAGTTTTATGCGAGTGGCAGCGCGGGTGATTTTTCGAGTGACGAACGTTTCGCCCCGGCGAGGGGACTCGTGATTGAACAGGATACCATTGCTGGCGAAGAGGCCGTATGCTTCGCGGTAATTGACGGTCTGCCAGAAGCTGTATACCTTGGCGCAGGCGTAAGGGCTTCGGGGATAGAAGGGAGTTTTCTCGGTCTGCGGGACCTCGACAACTTTGCCGTACATTTCGCTGCTGGAGGCCTGATAGAACTTCGGGAGCGTTTTCATTCCACGGAGAGCTTCGAGCAGGCGGAGGGTTCCGAGTGCATCGACGTTGACGGAGTAAATGGGGGTTTCGAAACTGACCTTGACGTGGCTTTGAGCACCGAGGTTGTAGATTTCGTCGGGCTGGATTTCATTAACGATTGAGGAGAGGTTGCCGCCATCGGTGAGGTCGCCGTAAACAAGGCGAAGACGGGGTTTTTCGTGGGGGTCTTTATACAAATGGTCGATTCTGCCGGTGTGGAACGACGAGCTTCTGCGGATGATACCCCAGACCTCGTAGCCCTTTTTAAGGAGAAGCTCTGTCAGATAGGAGCCATCCTGACCTGTAATACCCGTAACTAAAGCTTTTTTCATAGATATCGCGTCCTTTAAGTAAAAGACAAGACGTCAACCAGCATTTTATATTAAACATGAGAATGCGAACAGGCAAGAGATAAAAGCTACGCGATTACCCGCTTTGCGAATAAAAAAAGGCCGGGCAAAATCACCCGGCCTATATCATTGTCACATCAGATTATCAGATCCCGCCATGTATTATCCAACGGTCCGGATGAATTTCATCATCTCCGCATCTTGTGAACGGACCATAGGGCTCCCATGTGGTCTTTTCCCCATCGGGGGTGGTAATTTCCAGTTTGCAGGGGACTCTAAAACTGTGTGGTCCGGTTTCAGGATGCGGTGTTGGAGTGCCGACTGAAATGATTGCCGTAACATTAAGACGGCTAAAAATTTCTTTCGCTTTTTCTTCGGAAACTCCGGAGTATATCGAACCCGCTTTTTTGTAGTCCTTGTCTATCAGCGCCTGGAAGAACTGGCGGACCGTTTCTGCCGCCGCCTGCTCATCGGTCATACTGCCTTGAGGAATACCGATAAGCTGGGTGAGCTGATTGGTTACAGATACATCCTTGGGTATTTCATCTTTAAGGGAAAACATCTTTTCATCCATGGGGACATTATAGTCAGAAAACTGCGTTGTGGATATCAGCATTTCCTTGTTGTCTTCGATACGGCAAACTTCGATACGAGTAATTAAATCTGTTGCCTGGTCTATGTAGTAAGTGCTCTTCTTGGGCTCGGTTTTATAAGTCGCAACTATTAGGGCAGGTTTTTGCACTTCCTGTGGTTTTTGTGTGTCTATGTCAACCTTGCCTGCCTTTTGTTCTTCAAGAAGTTTTTTCATAACTAATTTGGGCTGACACTGTTCCAGAAGACTTTGCATCCATGTTTCAACTCGTTTGATTTTGCTAATAAGGAACCCCTGTTTACTTTTAAACCAGATTTCCGTTCTTTCTGGTGTCCAGGTTATGAGTTTTATGCCGTCCTCGGTTACAGGCAGGTAGTATCTTGCTTTTGCGACATGGCCATGTTCATCTGATTTAATCCAGAACTCGTCGGGCTCCTTTCGATTGGCCCAGAATTGTTTTACGTGCAAAAAGCGGACATTGTTATAATCATCAATTACCTGCTCGATTCCAAAGGCCGCAGGCGCTGACTGGTTGAAAACCATTATGGCCGCGACCACCGCAACTATAATTACTGCTGCAGCGGTTAATTTTGTTATTGGACTTCTCATGATCATTCTCCTTATCAGCGGGCTGCGCGGCCGTAGTTTCCGCATCGCCCTATCTCTACTGCTTGTAGAGGGCACCGAAGCTGTCCAAACAGCCGTTCTGTACCTGTTCAACTAATCGCTCCTATGATTGTCGCCTCTCACCTGCCAAATTCAGTTCTCTGCTGATATCGGCTTCCGTAATACAGTGTAACTCATCCCGAAAAATGTGCGATAAAAATCCACTATTTTTATCGCTTTTCAAAAACCAATAAAAAAACCGCAGTCATACCTAAGTGTCAAAATCCGCCGTCAACAACCCATCGCTTTGCGGAATTATCGTTTCTCACCGCCAGGTTAAACTTTTTAACACTCGACTCACGGCACTTCACAAAGTAAGCGGACTGCTCCGCCGACCAGGAGGATTCTCCTACCTCCACGATTGGTAATTGTTTTTGCACATCCATCCCAAACTTTGCAGCCATTTCGCATTCACTCTTGAACTTCTTAACATAAGAGTCGGGCACGAACTTACCCATTTCATTGAAGTCCAATATTGAAACCGCACCGTAGTATTTTTTCAATACTTCTTGCGGTGACATTTCGGCGTAAGTATCGTTATCCGCAAGAACCTCCGGCTCATTCGACCATTTTATTTCCTCTGTGAGTTGCAGTTTAGAATCATACTCTCCCGTTATTACAAATCGCTTAGCAGAATTCGCATTGGAGAGACGCACATTTATCTCCCTCGGTCGTAATTTGATTTCGTAAGGCACAAACCAGCCGCCAAAGAGACCGGACTTGAACGGCTCTCCAATACTTATAATCTCAAGTCCGCCATAAATCTCCTTTATTCGCTCATCAACACGTGAGCTTCCGTAGAATTTGAGGAATTCATCCCAGTTCGCATCCGCACAGGCCTTGAAAAATGCCTCAGCGGTCTGTTTCGGCGTCATATTCACATACTTTTCATTGTCCGGCAGAACCTGCGGCTCCTGTGACCATATAACATCCTGCGGCAACTCAAGCGTGAACAGCCCATCGTCGATTTGCGGGTTGTATTCAATCTCATTGACCTCGAAAATCAGGACGTCTCCTTTGTCCCCGTGCACGAATACCTCGAAACCTCTCAGAAGTTTGGTTTCCGCGTCAAAATAATAAACCTTCTTGTTGTCGGAGTCCGAGATAAATTTGTTTTTGAGGTAACCGTTTGTGTAGTCGCCGGTTGCTTTACTCTCAATTTCAAGTATTGTTTCCGGCCCGCTGCTCGATTCTGCTTGCCTCAATCTCAATTCAGTATCCGACCGATTCTTTGCTTCCTGCATAGCGCTGTCGAGAAGGCCGTTAACATTCAACAGATATCCGCACCAGGCATCGAAACAGCCGATAGGATAAGGCCTCTCTCCTTTGACAGCGTAATTGGGCCTCATTAACATTATTGTCGAGTTGCCGTCCGTAACAATCACTCGTTGGGGTTTCTCGATTCGCCATCGCACGATACCCGCGTCGTCCACTTTCTTCCACATTTCGATTGGCACAAAATCATACTCCAGGCCGATTAACGCGAAGTTGTCGCCCGGAAGTGTTCGCATCTGCGCTTTGATGTGAATTGACCGCACGTCTCCAACCGCCCTGACGGCGTCGTTAAGCACCTGGATGGCCGCAGCCGAAGCCGTAGAAGTTGTCTTGGTCAATATCGTGGCTGAAACCACTATCGCTATTAGTATCATCGCCGCTGCGGCGAATTTTGTTATTGGACTTCTCATAATGAACCTCCAAATATTCACGTGTTGTTTATCCTGATTCGTTTTCCGGAGTTTCAATGCCTGTTCGCGAACGATTCTGTCCATCACTGCGTTTTCGAGGTCGTTTTGACCATGACTGGCGCCATTGGCGACAAGACGTTTTTGCAGCGCGGTTACCTGTTCGAGTTCTTTGCGGCACTCGGCGCATATATCCAGATGCGATTTGACCGCCTGGTTCTGGCCGGCGTCAAGCAGCTCTTCAATGTAACCTACTAAAAGTTCTCTGCATTGGGAACAATTCATAACTGCACCTCGCTTTCCTGTGCTGCTTCGTCTTTTAGCATCTCACGCAACTTGGTATAAGCCCTCGAAAGGGACTTGGTCACGGTGCCTATGGGGATACTCATTATGGTCGCGACGTCTTTACAGGAGTGCCCCCCATAGTATCGAAGCAAAATCAACTGCCTTGAAAAATCATCGAGTTTGGCAACCGTTTTCGCTAACGGCCAGTCACGGCCGCCGCCCGATCGAGCCGGCATTTGAGCCAGTTTTTCCGCGGCCTGGCGCTCTTTTTGCTCGATTCTTACCTGCTCTTTGGCGACGCGATTGGCAACTCCGAGCATCCATGCGAAAAACGACTCCGGCTTTTCCAGCGAAGTCAGGCCGAAATAGCACCTGACGAACACTTCCTGCAGCGCCTCTTCCGCCAAATCGCTTCTTCCAAGCTGCCCCGCTAAATACCCCATAACAGGCCCTTTGTATCGCCGGACGAGGTGTCGAAAATCATCCGGATGGCCGTCAAGGCACCGCTGAACATAAAATCCGTCATTTTCAGGCATTTTCAAACTCCACATACTAACATATCAAAAAAACCCTGGGTCTTCACTATATAGTGACGGAAAAGCCCGCTTTGCGACAAAAAAACAAAAAAGGCCGGACGAAATCGCCCGGCCAAATCACCAATCAGCAATCAAAAATCAGCAATCCATTTAGTCCTTCAATTCCCTAACCCAGATATTTCTGAATTTAACCGGGTTGCCATGGTCCTGCAAAGACAACGAACCTTTATCGCCGTGCGGAACGTAATCCGTTACTGCGTGCTGGCCTATCCAGCCGGTCCCGCCCTGCAGTTCGATGTTATCCTGAATGAGAACGCCATTTTGAAATACGGTAAATCTCGCCTTCCTGTCCACCTTGCCATCCTTGAAAGTTGGCCTGTGGAATATCACGTCGTATGTCTGCCATTCGCCGGGCTTGCGAGACGTGTTGACAAGAGGCACGTTGCGACCATACAGTGCCCCGCACTGACCATCCGCGTACGTCTTGTTATTATATGAATCGAGCACCTGAATCTCATACGTCTCCATAAGGAATACGCCGCTGTTGCCGCGTCCCTGGCTGCTGCCCATTACCTTCTCCGGCGTGGCGAATTCAATATGAAGCTGGCAAGAACCGAATTTCTCCTTTGAGCGAATGTAGCCGGCGTCTTTTACGGTTTCGAGATACCCTTCGCCGACCTTCCAGGGGAATGGCCCCTTGGGATTCTTCACGCCTTCCCATTTTGAAGCGTCGTTGCCGTCAAACAGCACAATCGCGTCCGATGGAGCCGAACCAACCTTGTCATAGCAGCTCGCCTCACCCGGCGTAACCACCGGCGGCACGGGCCGATTAATATCGTGAACCATCCATTTGCCGGTGTCCGTATCAACCCACTGTATAATCTCCGGCTTTTTCGGCGCTGGCACCGCGTTCGGCTCTGCGCAATTCGCAATCGCCGCCAACAAAACAATTATCCCCAAACCCACAATCACATTCCTGACCATTTTTGTTATCCTTTCAAAACCCGATTAACGTTTCCAAACCCCAGCTTTATACCCAAAACCACACCATTTGCCAAGTATCAAGGTTTCACATTGCGTAGCTGTGCAGACCGGGGAAAAGCTTTGAGAGGTTGACCCATAAGAGAGTAATTATAATTACCACGAGGCCGACGATTGCCCAGAGCGAATTTATCCGCGGGAATCGTTTGCCGAACATATAGCGGAAATGGAAATAGCCGACGTAAACAAGCCAGGAGGCAAGCGACCATAATTCCTTCGGGTCCCAGCCCCACCAGTCGCCCCAGGCGTTTTGTCCCCAGATACTTCCGAGAATCAGACCAAGCGTCAACAGCGGAAAACCCGCGCAAACCATTCGATACGTCGCATCTTCCGGGGCGAGTAAATTGTCGGTGGAATGTGCGCCTGATAGCTGTAAGCCCGCCTGAACAGCCGCTTTTGTCATCAAAATATACGAAAGCATATAAACAAAGACGTGGGGCCCGAAAAGCCAGCTCTGCAAAGCGGGAGGCAATTGCATCGGCTCGGCGCTAAAGACAAATCCCGCGGGCAAAAGTACAATCGCTCCAATCAGCATGTCAGCCGTGACACCGCCTACTCGCAGAACGCGATTGCAGAAAATTGAAATCGGATACGCCAGAACGCCAAGACACAAAAACACCTCGAACAGATTCTGCAACGGAATATGCCCGACGTGTACCCATCGATAAATGATTGCCGTGCAGCCGACGAGGAACCCTGCCAAAAAGAGAATATGCCCCGTCTTTCGCTGACGCGACAACGCCACGACAAACGCCAGTAAATACCCGGCCATCGCGGCGTAAATCAGCAAACCCTGAATCGTATATTTAATCGCCATCGATTAGTCCTCAATCTCCCTGTCGCCGAAGATATGGCGTAACCAGAAATGCCAGAAGACCCCGGCACAGAGCAGGAGGTAGCCGAGAAAAACCATTCCAAACCCCTTGTCGCTTGTAACGCCAAATATGGTATATCTGCCCGCATCGCTATCATAACCCTGCTGATAAAAAAGATACCCGCCAAAATGCAGCGGCTTATTGACCTCGATATTTTTCCGCGTAACCACCTTATTATCTTTAACGACCTCAACGTCGCTTAGAAAATCCTTAACCGCCCTGCGATAAAAAAATTGGAGATTGTCATCGGGCCTGGCGTGGCCGGGAAAACGCTCGAATACATATCTTGTTGTTTCATTGCCGTCGGGTTTTTTAAGCAGCACTTCGAGAGCCGGATTAGGCCCGCCGTTGACATCCTCAATCGCGACTCGCTTGTCCCCTTCCCGCGTTAGTTTGAAATTCTCAAATCGCCTGACTATCTCAACGCTTCCCAAATCATCCCCAAGCACATACTTTTGTCCCGGCTCAGCAGGAATTTTAAATCCCTCGCCATTTTGTGTCCTGATAATCAATTGCCCCGGCTGGTAATACTCGATTTTGAAATCCACGAGCTTTATCGCGAAGGGCAGCATCTTGATTACGCCATCTTCCAATTCCACCGCCCGCTCGGTTGTCCCCTCGTTGATTATCATTTGGCCTGCGCGAATCGTGTCCGTGCCGAACAATTTATCCTGAATCCTGAATCCTGCCTGCGAGCCGATTATGCCGCCCGCGAGGACAATTATGCAACCCAGATGAATCAGGAAAAGCCCCCGAAAACAAAGCAGTCGGCGGAACAGGGTTATTGCCGAGATTAACAAGACCGCAAAAGCAAGCCAGTAAACCGACATTGGTATCGAATTGAAAAACCCCTTTGCAGATTCCGCCCCGATGAACGCCCCGTATATCGAAAGCGAAATCAAAAGCAGGATAAGCAACAGCCCTGCCCACAACGCAACGCGTCTCAAACCATTTTTAAATCCCGCTGATTGCATAATCGCCTTCAAAACCCGACAAAATGAAAAACGCATTATCACAAAAACAACCGCGTTCGCAAGCACAATGGGTTTTGGGTGCCGTAAAATATGGCAGTATGGGTCAACGAGGGTTATAATAGGCACGATATGGAATTGGTGCTTCAGAGCGTAAATTACCATGATTGTCCGATTGGTCAGCGGGAAAAGGTATCGCTTGCCAATGGTCAGCAGCAGGAAATGCTGCGCGCCCTGCTGGATAAGGATGGCATCGTCGAGGCGGCCATTTTACAGACCTGCAACCGCACCGAGATTTACCTCTACGCTAAAAAGGATACTGACTGGACAAAGCCCGTCAGCGAGCTGATGGGGCAGTTGGGCGATGAGGCCGGGCAAACCTGGCAAAAATACTGCAAGCAAAAACGCGGCATCGACGTAGCGCGACATTTATTTAGCGTCGCCGCGGGCCTTGATTCGCAGATGCTCGGCGAAAACCAGATACTCTCACAGGTAAAGGCCTCTTATATCGAGTCAATCGGATGCCAGGCGAGCAGGTTCATTTTTCATCGGCTGTTTCATACCGCGTTTCGCGTCGGCAAGGCCGTGCGAACACAAACCGATATCAACTGCGGCGCCGTCTCAATAAGCTTGGCCGCAGTTGAATTGGCAAAAGAAAAAATAAAACCAGAAAAAACTACTGCTATAATAATCGGCGCGGGCGAAAACGCGGAGCTGGCGGCAAGATACTTAGTCAAGGCGGGACTCAAAAAACTCATTATCGCCAACCGCAACAAGGACAACGCCAAGCAGATGTGCGGACACCTCGGCACAGGCCGCGTAATAGGCCTCGACGAAATACCCGGGGCTCTCGATGAGGCCGATTTGGTAATCGCCTCAACCGGCGCAACGCAACCAGTCGTCAATTATCAAAACGTTAAAGACGTCCTGAGTAAACGCAAGAAATCGCTGCTGATGATTGATATAGCAGTGCCCCGGGACATCGATGAGCGCATCGCACAATTCGACTGCGTTACAATCGTCAATATCGATGACCTCGACAAGCGAATCGCCGTCAACAGAGAAAAACGCTCGACTGAAATCCCCAAAGCCGAAAAAATCGTCGATGACTTCACAAAACAATTCGCAAACTGGCGCGACTCGTTATCCGTCGTTCCCGTTGTTACCCAGCTTACTCAAAGGGCAATCGAAATGGCGCGTGCCGAGGCCAGACGCTACGCGAAGGACTTTGGCCCGGCTAACGCCGCCAAGCTCGAAACCTTCGCCGAATCGCTCGCTAAAAAACTCCTCCACGGCCCAGTCAGCTTCCTCAAAGACGCCGGCGACGACGACCCCACCACCCAGCAGCTTCGCGCGCTTGACCTCGTAAATAAAATGTTCCTTCTCGACGAAGAGCAGCCGAAATGAAAAAAACGCTCATCATCGCGACTCGCACCGGCTCGCTGGCAATGGCACAAACCCAAATCGTCGTCTCCGCCATACAAAAACTATATCCCGCCCTCGATATCCGCATCAAGAAAATCGCCTCGCAAGGTGACAAAGACCGCCGAACAACACTCTGGGAATTGAAATCCACCGGCTTTTTCACCTCGCTTCTCGAAGACGCCTTGCTGGCGAACGAAGCCGATATAGCGGTCCACAGTTTCAAAGACCTCCCAACCGCAATCCGCGAAGGACTAACAATAGCAGCAGTCCTAGACCGAAAGTTTCCCGAAGATTGTTTAGTATGCGCCTCGCTAATAAAATCCCTCGATGAATTGCCCAAAGAAGCAATAGTAGGCACATCAAGCTTACGAAGGACTGTCCAGTTAAAACGACTGCGAAACGATTTGCGCTGTGTCCCCATACGAGGCAACGTTCCTACGCGATTGAGGAAACTCGAACAAGGCGATTTCGACGCAATCGTTTTGGCGCGAGCCGGCCTCGAACGATTAGGCCTGAGCGGCAAAATCACGCCTGCTGGCGGACAAGTCTCAATCATCTTTGACCCGACCAAGTTTATCCCATCGCCCGCCCAGGGCGCTCTTGCAGTTGAAATTCGAGCCGACGATACCGAAACAAAAGAAATCGTCTCAAAACTCGATGATAAGGACGCACGCGTTGCTACTACTGCTGAACGCCAGGTTTTTTCCGCTCTGGGATGCGGCTGTCATGCACCAGCAGGCGTATTCGCACAAGTTGACGGTTCTAAAATAACTATTTCTGCTTGTTTCAGCGACCCTGATGGCAGTAATTTCAGAGAATATTCCCTCTCCGGCCCTATTTTTGAGTCCGCCAAATTAGCCCAAACCCTCACAGACAAACTCAGGCAAAAAAGCAGTTAGTAGATTACACGCTGTGCGGCAAACCATTCAACGGGCATTCTTCGCATTTAGGCGTTGGCTTACAAAAATCCTTGCCAAGATGCACAAGAAGAGCGTGATACTCGTTAAAGAGTTGAATATCAGAGGGAAGATTCGACTCGAACATTTCCTGAATCTGGTGATAACGGTTCGGCCCCGAGCTCACCGCCGAAGGGTCAGCCCCATCGTCAATCAGATGATGGCGTGAACATATTCGGGCGGTATAGGCATCGACAACAAAAACAGGACGATTCAAGGCGTAAAGCAAAATCGAGTCGGCTGTTTCGGGACCGATACCTTTTACGCTTAGCAGTTGCTGGCGCAGTTCAGCGGTCGAAACATTTTCGAGATTCTTCAATTCGCCTGAGTAATTCTCAAAGAACCAGTCGAGGAAGTTTTTCAATCGTTTTGCCTTTATATTGAAGTACCCGGCTGGCTGAATGAGTTCCGCAAGTTTTTTGATATCAAGCAGGTGAAGCTTGTCCGGAGTAAGCGCTTTGGCGTTTTTCAGGTTATTGATTGCCTTTTCGACGTTGGTCCAGTTGGTATTCTGGGTAAGAATCGCGCCAACGATAACCTCAAATGGCGTATCCCCCGGCCACCAGTCCTGCGGCCCAAACCGCTCAAAAAGCAAATCGTAAATCTCTTTCAATTGTTCAGATAGCATTGATGTGATTATACAGGCGCTCAGGATAAACTGCCAGAATGGCGAGTAACGGGTTGGCCGGCCTGCCAAAAGTGGTTTCGCAACGCCAGCGGCAGAATTAACTTATGCGCCTTAACTTGTTATTTGAAAAGGGCTTAAAGTAAAGGGATGGTATTATCAGCAGGTTTGGTATATCATTTGCAGGATTAATCACGCTGGTAACAGATTTTACCGCTGAGCACGCTGAGAACACAGAGAAAAAATTAAAAACTATATCTCTGCGAGCTTTGCGGTCTCTGCGGTGAGTAAGGATTTAGACAGACAAGGTTTTGTTGATATTTATAAGGAGAGCAGGCAATGGCAGTGAAACAATTGGCGTTTGATGTTGCGGCCCGACAAGGATTATTGAAGGGCGTTGAGAAATTGGCCGCGGCGGTCAGGGCGACCCTGGGGCCGAGAGGTCGTAATGCGATTATCGATAAGGGCTGGGGCGGGCCGACCGTCACAAAAGACGGCGTTACCGTCGCTGAAGAAATCGAACTATCGGATAAAAACGAGAACATGGGCGCCAAGTTAGTAAAAGAGGCGGCCAGCAAAACCTCGAAAATCGCAGGCGACGGGACAACAACAGCGACCGTCCTGACCGAGGCAATGTTCACCGAGGCGTTCAGGAACTTAGCCGCCGGCGCAGACGCGATGGCGATTAACCGCGGAATGCAGGAGGCATCAAAAGCCGTGGTAGCGAAATTGCAGACACTCGCCAAACCTGTTGATATCAGCAAGAGAACCGACATCGTCAACGTCGCGTCAATCTCGGCAAACAACGATAGCGAAATCGGCAACAAAATGGCGGACGCCTTTCAGCGCGTCGGCAAAGACGGCGTCATCACAATCGAGGACGGCAAAGGATTCGAAACAACGGTTGATTTTGTTGAGGGTATGCAGTTTGACCGCGGATACCTGTCGCCCCATTTCATTACCAACCCCGACAATATGACCTGCGAATTAGAGAGACCCTTTATATTAGTTTACGAAGACAAAATCAGCAGCGTGGCAAAATTAGTGCCATTACTGGAAAAGTCAGCAAAAGCGAAAAGACCCTTGCTCATCATCGCCGAAGACGTTGAGAGCGAGGCACTGGCTACATTAGTGGTCAATAAATTAAAGGGGATTATACACTGCGCTGCCGTGAAGGCCCCGGGCTATGGCGACAGACGCAAGGCAATGCTGGAAGATATCGCCGTATTGACCGGCGCAGACCCGATATTCAAGGATTTGGGTATTGAGCTTGAAAACATCAGCGCAAAGCAATTAGGCCAGGCCAAAAAGGTAACAATCGACGGCGACAACACGATTATCGTCGAAGGCGCGGGCGATGAGGGAGCAATCAAGGGCAGAATAAAGCAGATTCAGGATGAAATCTCGAAGACCACCAGCGACTACGATAAAGAAAAATTACAGGAGCGTTTGGCGAAGCTCACGGGCGGCGTCGCCCAGATAAACGTCGGCGGAGTAAGCGAAGCCGAAATGAAAGAGCGAAAGGCGAGAATCGAAGACGCACTGCACGCGACAAGAGCGGCCATACAGGAAGGCATAGTCCCCGGCGGCGGAGTAGCGCTGATTCGCTGCATCGACTCGATAAAGCAATTGAAACTGACAGGCGATGAGAAGACCGGGGCCGCCATCGTCGCCAAGGCGTTAACGATGCCCTGTTACTGGATAGCTGCGAATGCCGGAGCGACAGCGAACTTAGTTGTGAGCAAAGTCGCGGAAGGCAAAGGCGCATTCGGCTACAACGCGGACAAAGACATCTACGAGGACCTGATAGCAGCCGGCGTCATCGACCCGGTAAAGGTAACGAGAATCGCACTGCAAAACGCAGTTAGTATTGCCGGATTGCTGCTGACAACGGATTGCGTTATTACAGAAAAGCCGCAGGATAAAAAAGAGGGCCATCAGCACCCAGGTATGGGAGGTATGGGCGGCGGAATGGGTGGCATGGGCGGCATGGACGATTACGGAATGTAACAAAAAAAGAATACAGAAAACAGGAGACAGGATACAGAAGATAAAAGGAGATTTGGATATGAAGTTGGCGCCATTAGATGACAGGGTTGTAATAAAGCAATCGGAAGCGGAAGCAAAAAGCGCGGGCGGAATTATACTGCCTGATGCGGCGAAGGAAAAACCGCAAAGAGGAAAAATTATCGCCGTCGGGCCGGGCAAAATTTTAGACAACGGCAAACGCGGCGAAATGAACGTCAAAAAGGGCGACGAGGTCATTTACGCCAAATACATCGGCAACGAGGTCGAGATTGACGGCGAAAACTACGTCATACTCCACGAAGGCGACATACTTGGCGTAATCGAGAAATAGGGTTTGTTTAAGAAAATCGATTTTCGATTGAGAGGTTGAAGATATGGCAAAGCAAATGATGTTTGATGATGCGGCGAGGCAGCAGCTCAAGGAAGGTTTGTCCGAGCTGGCCAGCGCCGTGAAAGTTACATTAGGGCCTACGGGCAAAAACGTGATACTGCAGAAAAGCTGGGGTTCGCCCAAAATCACAAAGGACGGCGTAAGCGTCAGCAAGGAAATAGAATTACAGCAGCCCTTTAAGAATATGGGCGCCAAAATGGTCAACCAGGCGGCAAGCAAAACAGCCGACGAGGTTGGCGACGGCACAACGACAGCGACGATATTAGCGGAGGCGATATACACCGAGGGCCTCAAATACGTTACCGCAGGCGTCAACCCGATGGCGATACAGCGAGGCATCAACAAGGCGGTCGCCAAGACCAGCGAATTCATAAAGTCGATTTCGACGCCGGTGAAAGGCGATGACATTGCCAAGGTAGCGACAATCAGCGCCAACAACAACGCATCAGTCGGAAAACTGCTCGCTGAAGCGATGGCGAAAGTGGGCAAAGACGGCGTCATAGAGATTGAAGAAGGCAAAGGCACAGAAAACGAAATCAGCGTCGTCGAAGGTATGCAATTCGACCGCGGCTACATATCGCCCTACTTTATGACCAATCCTGAAACGCTCGAATGCGTGCTTGAAGACGTGCATATCCTGCTGCACGAAAAGAAACTCTCGAACGTGCGGGAAATGATACCCCTGCTCGAAAAAATTGCGCAGGTCGGCGGCTCGTTACTAATTGTGGCCGAAGACGTGGAAGGTGAAGCCCTGGCGGCACTCGTTATTAACCGCCTGCAGGGCGTCCTCAAGGTTTGCACTGTAAAGGCACCGGGGTTCGGCGATAGACGCAAAGCGATGCTCCAGGATATGGCAACAGTGATTGGCGGCGAGGTAATCAGCGAAGACCTCGGTATAAAATTGGAGAAAATTGAGCTGTCGCAATTAGGCAAAGCCAAGAAAATCGTCATTGATAAAGAAACCACAACGATAATCGAAGGCGCCGGCAGCAAAAAAGAAATACAGGCAAGATGTGACCAGATACGCAACCAGATGGAAAAAACGACGAGCAGCTACGATAAAGAAAAGCTGCAGGAACGATTGGCAAAACTCACCGGCGGCGTCGCGGTAATCAAGGCGGGAGCGGCAACCGAAACCGAAATGAAAGAGAAAAAAGACCTCCTCGATGACGCGCTGCACGCCACAAAGGCCGCAGCGGCTGAAGGTATTGTCGCCGGCGGCGGCGTGGCGTTCCTGCGGGCGATAGCCGTAGTCGAAAAAGAAAAAAGCAAGGCAAAGGGCGACGAGCAAATCGGATTCGATATTATCGCCCAGGCGTTGCGCAAACCCACGATGCAAATTGCGGACAATTCCGGCGAGCACGGCGACGTCATCGCCGAACAACTGCTCGAACGCTTGGGCAGCGAAAAGAATATCGGATACGACGCGAACAAGGGCGAGTTTGTAGATATGCTCAAGGCAGGCATCGTTGACCCGGCCAAGGTCGTGAGGACCGCCCTTGAAACAGCCGCATCGGTCGCAGGACTGATGTTGACTACTAGCGTGCTGATTACCGATTTGAAAGACGATGACAAAGACGCCGAGCCGATTGCGGGATCGGTAAGATAATTTTGGGTTGTGAATTTATGACCCCGCAATAAATTGCGGGACTAAATGATATGCCGAAACGTGATTACTACGAGGTTTTGGGAATTGCGAAGAACGCCTCGCCGGACGAAATAAAACGTGCGTATCGGCGGATGGCGATAAAGCACCACCCCGACAAAAACCCCGACAATAAAAAAGATGCCGAGGTGAAATTCAAGGAATGCGCCGAGGCATACGAAGTCCTCAGCGACTCCGAAAAACGCCAGCGATACGACCAGTTTGGCCACGATGGTCTTCGCGGCTCGGGCGTGCGCGACTATTCGCATATGCGATGGCAGGATATCGGCAGTTCCTTCGAGGACATATTCGGCTTCGGAGACCTCGGCGACCTTTTCGGGGGCGCATCGCGAGGCCGAAAAGGCGCCAGACGCGGACCGACGAGAGGTTACGACCTTGAGACGACGGTCGAACTGTCCCTGCAGGAAGTGGCCAAGGGAACGGAAAAAACAATCGAATTCACGCGTCAGGATTTATGCGGCGAATGCAGCGGCACAGGCAGCGCAAAAGGCGCCAGACCCGGCGCATGCCCAACCTGCGGAGGCAGCGGCCAAATCGCAAGGGGCGGCGGATTCTTCCAGATGGTCTCGACCTGCCCGCAATGCCGGGGCACCGGAGAGGTAATTACAAACCCGTGCAGGCAGTGCGGCGGTTCCGGACATATGCCAAAGCAGCGAGTCGTAAGCGTAAAAATACCCGCGGGCGTTCACGAGGGACAGGGAGTTCGAGTGGCCGAGGAAGGCGAACCGGGACGCGACGGAGGCCCCAGGGGTAATTTGTATTGCTACGTCAGGATTAAGCCGCACGAATTTCTCGAACGCGACGGCAACGACCTGATTGCGGCTGTCCCCGTAAGCTTTACGCAGGCGTCACTGGGCGCGGCGATTGAGGTGCCGAGTTTGGACGGCATGAAAGAATTGAAGATTCCTGCCGGCACTCAGCACGGCAGCGTATTTCGGATAAAAGGCCAGGGTCTGCCCGACCTGCGGACAAGACGAACCGGCGACGAGCGTGTGCAGATACTCGTTGAGGTGCCGACGAAATTGAACGCCAAACAGGAAGAACTGCTGCGGGAATTTGCGAAAACGGAAAACAAAAGCGTGTTTCCGAAAGCCACTGGTTTTGTGGACCGGCTGAAAAAATATTTTGGCGGCAACTAACAATGTTTCCAAAAAAGAAAGAGAAACCCAAAGAAGAACATAATCCCGCCACGGAGCAGGAACAGCCGAAGATTGAACCGCCTGCGCAGGATGTGGAAACACTGCAAAAACAATTAGAGGAATTGCGCAGGCAGGCGGAAACACTGCAAAAGGAAAAAGACGATATCTTCGCCAAGCTGCAGCGCGTGGCTGCGGATTACGACAATTATCAAAAACGCTCGGCAAAACAGATAACCGACAACGTCGCTTACGAAAAAGACAAAATAGTAAAGTCGCTGTTGCCGGTCCTGGATAATTTTGAGTATATCCTCGCCAATACCTCCTGCGGTGCCGCTGATGAGACACTGCTGAAAGGCGTGCAAATCATTTACGATCAGATGCTGGATGTCCTGAAGGGTCACGGAATAGAGCAAGTCAAATCGGCAGGCGAACAATTTAACCCGGCGCATCACGAGGCGATTACTCATCGCAGCGAAAACAGCAAAGAAGAAGGCCTCGTTCTCGAAGAGCTGCAGAAGGGCTATAAACTCAATGGCCGGCTGATTCGCGCAAGCAGGGTCGTCGTAAACAAAACGCCCGCACCCGAGACAGCGCCGCAGCCCGAAGAACCGGAAACAAAAGACACGCAGTAACTATGCCTACTTACGAATACAAGTGCGATAAATGCGGACACCTGTTCGAGCAACTTCAAAGCATAACTTCCAAATCGTTGCGAAAATGCCCCAGGTGCGGCAAACTCGCCCTCAAACGCCTCATCGGTACGGGAGCCGGCCTGATATTCAAAGGCAGCGGTTTCTACGCCACCGATTACAGAAGTGAAAATTACAAGGAATCCGTAAAAAAAGAAAAGCCGGAAAAAACCAGCGAGAAAAAAGAAGCAACTGCAACGCCGGCAAAATCGGAAACCAAAAGCACAGGCGAAACCAAAAAGACAGCGAACAAAAGAAAATCAGGAAACTAACCGCCGGTAAACAGTTTCGATTGTATCAACCATCGTATTAGGACTGAACTTCTCCTTCACAAATTCCCGGCCCTGAGCTCCAAGTTTTTCGCGAAGCCCCTTATCCCCAATCAATTCCGCACAGGCGGCGGTTAATTGCTCGACATTTTCCGGAGCAATCAGCCGGCCCGTGTTTTCGTTGACAACCTCCCTTGCGCCGTCGAGGTCAAAGCATATCGCGGGTCTTCCGCAAAGCATCGCCTGAGGAAGCGTCCGAGCGAGACCTTCTCGCAGCGAGCAATGAACAAGAATATCGGATGATTGCAACACCACCGGCATCATCTTCGGCGGCAGCAACCCCGTGAATCTGAACCTGTGCCCAAGCTCCAGACCGTCAATCCAGCTTTTGTATTTTTCCGCCAAAATTCCATCGCCGACGAAAAGCCAGATTACCTTCGGAAATTGCTCGGCAAGTTTCTTCGCGGATTCGATTATAAACTCGTGGCCCTTGAGATGAAAAAGGCGTGCGATTGTTACAAGCACAATTGAATCTTCCGGTATGGCGTATTTTTGCCTGAATTGTTTTTTCTGCTCATCGGAAATAGGTCGAAGAAAATCTTCCTCCTCAATCGCGGAATAAGCGGTGGCATACTTGTCGAGCGAACCAATGCCGGCGGCCAGCGACTGATTCGTCATCGCGTCTGCCACGCTTATAAAAAAATCGGTGCGTTTCGCCGCAGCCTTCTCGACGGCAATGTAAAATTTATTGAGTATCGCGCTTTGATAAGGATGAAAAGCCAAACCATGAACGCTGTGAACAACCTTTGGCAGACCCGTTCCCCATTTACCCTTGAGCGAATGCGCCGCGTATCGGCCAAGAATGCCCGCCTTGGCTGAATGAGTATGAACAATCTCCGGCTTCAATTCCCGCAGGATGTTCTTGATTTGAAAATACGCCGGTATGTCGTAACGTGGATTTATCTGGCGTCGCAGGTCGTTGAGTATGACGAAATTGAATTTCTGGTTGTGCGCGAATTCGTAGAGGTCGCCCTCCGACCCAAGAGCCGGCCCTGTAATCAGCGTAACATCGTGGCCTCGCTGCGCCAGCAGTTTGCAGGTAATCAGCGTATTTTCCTGCGCCCCTCCAAGTATGAGCCGAGTTATGATATGAACTATCTTCAAAATCTAATCCACATAAGACAGAGACCTTCTGGCGGGGCGATGGGGCCTGCGGCCCGCCGGTTTTTTGCCTCGATGATTTCCATCATTCTCTCCGGCTTCATCCTGCCCACGCCAACCTCGACAAGCGTCCCGACGATATTCCTAACCATATTATAAAGGAACCGGTCGCCTTCGACATCGATAAATACCCAGTCATCGCCTGTCATAGGCGCATCGCTCGGATTTTGAGGCGGAAACTTCGACGAATATACCTCGCAGCGGAAGATTGTGCGAATGCTGTCGGTTCGATGGTCGTCCGCAGCGGCGAATGACTTGAAATCCTGCTTGCCCATAAACAATTTGGCCGCCTGGTTCATAAGGGCAACGTCGAGCTTCGCCTCCGACAGATGCCAGCAGTGATGAATTTCGAAGACCGGCCTGTCTTTGCCCGTGAAAATACAGTAGCGGTACAATTTACACTTCGGGTCGCCGATGACGTTGAAGCCCATAGGGACATCAATGGCTTCAGTAACAGCGATGTCATCGGGCAGCCGGTCGGTGATTGCCTTGGCAAGGTTTTTGGTTGGAATCGGCGAATCAATCTGAATGATGGCGACCTGGCCTTTTGCGCTGACCCCTGCGTCAGTTCTCGATGCGGCTGTTACCCTCGTGCGCCAGCCCAGCAGTTCGCTCACCGCGTTGGCAAGCTCCGCCTGGATGGTTCTTTTGCCGGGCTGTATTTGCCAGCCGTGGTAACTCGTGCCGTCGTACGATACCGTCAGTTTTACGTTACGCAGCGCCATTATTTACAAGCCATAAGCGCACAAGTCACAAGGCACAAGTGCTCGTGTTCTTGTGCACTTTTGCTCTTGTGCTCCTTTGCACTTACAACAGTTTTTCAGCGATTTGAATCGCGTTAAGTGCCGCGCCTTTTCTGAGCTGGTCGCCCGCCACCCAGATATTTATGCCGCGGTTTTCCGGTATCGAGAAATCCTGCCGGATTCTGCCGACGAAAACATCGTCTTTGCCGGTGGCGTCGATTGGCATCGGAAAACGATTATGCTCACGGTCGTCCATAAGCGAAACGCCCGGTGCGTCCTTAAGCAAATCCCGAACCTCATCGGGAGTAATCGGGTCGGTGAATTCGAGGTTGATGCTTTCGCTGTGCGCCCGCAACACCGGCACCCTGATACAGGTCGCGGTAACTGCGATATCGGGGCAAGCGAATATCTTTCTGGTCTCGTTGACCATTTTGACCTCTTCCTGGTTATAGCCGGTGGCGTCCAGCGAAGAGTTGTGACTGAACACGTTGAAGGCAAGCTGATAAGGCAGAACCTTGATGGTCGGCTTTTTGCCCGCCAGTATCTCGCGCGACTGCTGCTCAAGCTCCAGCATTGCCGCCTGCCCCGCACCGCTTGCCGCCTGATAGGTGCTCACGACCATACGTTTCACCGGATTTGCCTTGTGCAAAGGCCACACCGGCACGATGCCTATTATGGTCGAGCAGTTCGGGTTCGCAATGATACCCTTGTGCTCCTTGATTTTCTGCGGGTTAATCTCCGGTATAACAAGCGGCACATCAGGAACCATCCTGAACGCCGACGAATTATCGACGACTACCGCACCCGCCTTCACCGCCGCCGGCGCGAAGGTCTTGCTTCGGTCGGCGCCCGCGCTGAACAAAGCGATATCGACCCGGTCAAAACTCTTGTCTGTCATCTGCTCAACGACGTATTCCTTGCCCTTGAACTGGATTGTCTTGCCTGCGGACCTGCTGCTTGCCAGCATCTTTATAGAATCAAAGGGAAAATCCCTTTCTTCGATAATACTCAGAAATTCCTGCCCAACCGCACCGGTCACACCTGCTATTGCTATATTACAACCCATATTTCACGCTCCTTAAATTTTCACAAAAAAGGCAGCCGAATATAGCCGCCCCATAATTAACAATGCCCAGCCGAATCAAGTATTCTAATAAGATTATTAGCGAAATGCAAGAGGTTTTGGCTTCGGATTTCCGCCGTATTTAGCCCCGCCACTCTCGCCGAAGCCCCTGGCGAAAACAAATGGCGGGGTTTGTTACGATGGTGTTTTTAGCGTCTCCGGCGTGGCTTATGTCTTTTGCTCATAGTCGAGAATCTGCCCCTGTGCAGCCCCGGCTGTACTTTCGGCATCTCCATTCTGATGTGAACATAGGTATAGCCGGGACATTCAATGGGAGTAATATCCCGCCCGATGAACCTTTCAATCAGTCGAAGCTGCTTATGCTCCTCACTTGAAACAAATGTAATCGCGTCGCCCATCGCCTCGGCCCGGCCGGTCCGCCCGATGCGGTGAATATAGTCCTCCGGCATGCCGGGCACGTCGAAATTGATGACGTGCGATATCCCCGTAACGTCGATGCCGCGTGCCGCGATATCCGTCGCCACCATAACGCGATAGTCGCCGTTTTTGAAACCATCAAGTGCGCGCTGTCTCTGGCTCTGCGTTCGGCCTGAGTGTATCGCCACCGATTCGACGTTCGCTCGTTCGAGATGCCGGTTAATCTTGTCCGCGCCATGCTTGGTACGTGAAAAGACCAGCACGCTGGATAACTGGCCATTCTGCAGCAGGTGCAAAAGAAGACCGATTTTCCGGTCCCTCTCGACCATATAAATATGCTGTTTGATTGTCTCGATGGGGTTGCGAGGCCTGCCAATTTGAATCATTATGGGCGACCTCTGCACGCCCGAGGCCAGATTACTTATCTCAGGCGTTACCGTCGCCGAGAACAGCATCGTCTGGCGATTCGTGGGAACCGCCGAGATAATTCTCCGCACGTCCTTGATGAAACCCATATCGAACATCCGGTCCGCCTCATCCAAAACCAGCACCTCGATGTGCTTGAGTTCGATGGTCCGCCGGTTCATATGGTCAAGCAGCCGGCCTGGCGTCGCGACAACAATATCAACGCCCTGGCGAAGCGCGCTGAACTGCCCATTTATATTCACCCCGCCATAGACGGCCAATGTCCGCAAATGCAGAAATCGCCCGTAGTCGCGTATGGCCTTTTCGATTTGCACCGCTAATTCTCGCGTCGGCGTCAAAATCAGCGAGCGAACAACCTTCCTTCTGCCCGCCTGCTCGTGGCTTAGCCGATTCAAAATCGGCAGTACAAACGCCGCCGTCTTGCCCGTGCCCGTCTGCGCGCAGCCGATGATGTCCTTGCCCGCGATTGCCGCCGGTATCACCTGCGTCTGTACTTCTGTCGGAGCGGTGAACCCCGTGGCCAGAATACCCTTCACTAACGGGTCCGCCAGTCCAAATACTTTAAATGGCATCTCTTAATCCTAAAAAAATATTAAATGTGGCACCCATTATGGGTGAATGCACAATCAAACCTGTCGTTAGCACAGTCAAAGGACTTATCCTGAGCAAAGTCGAAGGGCTCGAAATGACACCATACGATATGTTTCACAACGCGTCTGGATTGAGTCATATTTCCGGCATTATACCACATCACCCGTAAAACAGAAGAACTATATTTAGCATTGCGTTTTACGCTGGGTTGTAAGTAATTCGATTATCTGTTGAAAACAGGACAGGTATGTGTAAAATCAGGGGACAATATAAGACGCAATGGGAAAGGAGAATATAATGGCAGATAAAGAAATTACGGAAAAAGATTTTGTTACTGAATTAATCAAATGTGTTTCCTCATCAATTACAGATGCTAAAATTGACTCTGGCAAGAACGTCCTTTATGAAATGCCGATAGATGACGACGGGATCGTCCAGATGGGTGTTGATGGTGATACCGGAGAAGCTATCCGAGGAAGAGGGACTGGCTTTGAGCAAGATATTCTTGTCTACGAGGAGAAAACCAAAGGACAAACTTCGATAATTCCACGGGTAATTGCTGAGGTAAAATTCTCTAGCGTGACTACTCACGATGCAATCGTCTATTCTTATAAGGCGGAATGCATTAAAAGAATTTACCCGTTTTGCAGGTACGGAATGATAATTGGTGATTTCAATAGTATTCCCGGGAGAGTTTTTAGGCATGGCCGAAATTTTGATTTCATTTGTTCCATAGCATACCCATTCTTGGATGAACAGATACAACAAGTTCAGAAATTATTTGCTTCAGAGCTGGTTGCTTCGCGTAATATAGTCGCAATACTCAAAGGCAAACTAAAACCATGGATTGTCCAGAAAAACCTGACAGTGCAAGAACGATAGATGATTGATAGGACGACTCGTTGCAAATTTTTCCATTTCTGCTGGCAACGAAAATAGGAGAACAGATGACTAAGGACAGACGGACTACTAAATACGACATACTAAATACGAGATATGAAATCGGCCTTTTGTTTTTTGCAGGCATCTTATTTATTCTGCCTGCCGTCGCACAGGCCTCAGATGTGAATATCAATCCCGACCTGCTGACAAAACGCTGGCAGGCATCGTGGGTTTCGCATCCGACGGCGTCGTCTAAAGATTATGGCGTGTATCACTTCCGCAGGACCTTCGACCTCGATTCACAGCCCGAAAAATTTATCATTCACGTCTCGGCGGACAACCGCTATCGCCTTTTCGTTAATGGCCAAAGCGTCTGCCGGGGGCCTGCGCGGGGCGACCTTATGCACTGGCGATATGAAACAGTCGATATCGCCCCTTACCTCGTAAAAGGCAAAAACGCAATCGCCGCGGTCGTCTGGAACTTCGGCGAATTTATTCCCGGTGCGCAGATGACCCTGCGGACCGCTTTTGTCCTCCAGGCCGATGACCCGCGTAACAACTTCGTCAACACCGACCAAAAATGGAAGGCGATTCAGGACATCGCATATTCACCTGTCAGCCCCTCCCTGAATTCCTTCAATTTTGTCGGCCCGGGCGAAAAAATAGTAGCCGACAAATACCCCTGGGGCTGGCAGCAGACGGATTTCAATGACAGCGCCTGGCCTAAAGTCCGCTCGCTCGATAAAGCCGTGCCCCCCGGCGTCGCTACCAACAATACCTGGATGCTCGTGTCCCGAACAATCCCACTGATGGAAGACAAATTGCAGCGAATCGACAAGGTGAGAAGAACAGCCGGCGTGGAAATCAACGATAACTTTTTCGACGGCCAACATAAACTAATCGTCCCCGCGAATACGAGGGCAACAATCCTCTTCGACCAGACCTTTCTCACCACCGCCTATCCTGAACTTTCCGTCAGCGGAGGCAAGGACTCGCAAATTGTTTTAACCTTCAGCGAAGCCCTCTTCGATTCTAAAATGCAGAAAGGCAACAGGGACGAAATAGAAGGCCGCAAAATCACCGGCTTCACAGATACCTTCCTGCCCGATGGCGGCGACAATCGCCTCTTCAGCACCCTGTGGTTTCGGACCTGGCGTTATCTCCAGATGGATATCCAGACCAAAGACGCCCCCTTAACAATCAACGATTTCTACGGCAGATTCACCGCGTATCCATTCAAGGAAAACGCGTCTTTCAGCAGCAGCGACCCCTCCATAAAAAATATCTGGGACGTTGGCTGGCGAACCGCGCGCCTTTGCGCCAATGAAACATATTTCGACTGTCCCTACTACGAACAGCTCCAGTACGTCGGCGACACCCGCATACAGGCGCTTATTTCGCTTTACGTCTCCGGCGATGACCGCCTTATGCGAAATGCCATTGCCGCCTTCGATGACTCACGCGTCCCCGAAGGCCTTACCCAGAGCCGATACCCCTGCTCATCTATGCAGATTATCCCGCCTTATTCACTCTTCTGGGTTGCTATGGTTCACGATTACTGGATGCACCGCGACGACTCCCAATTCGTCAAATCATATCTGCCCGGCATCGACTCCGTCCTTAACTGGCACGAAAAATACATCGGCTCAAACGGAATGCTCGGTGCAACCCCCTGGTGGAATTTCGTTGACTGGTCCTGGCCCTGGGACAGCAAAAAAGATATTGGCGGCGTGCCACCGAGCGACAACCATGGCTGCTCTTCCATCCTTACGCTTCAATTCGTTTATGCCCTCAATTACGCCGCACAACTGAACGACAATCTCGGCAAAAAGTATTTCGCGGACCATTACAGAAAATTGTCCGATTCGCTAAAAAAATCCACCTATAAACTTTGCTGGGATAACAAACGAGGGTTGCTGGCCGACACGCCGGATAAAACTATTTTCAGCCAGCACGCAAATATCCTCGCCGTGCTCGTCGATTTGGTCCCGCCCAACGAGCAGAAAAAGCTGATGGAAAAAGTCGTCTCCGAAAAAAACCCTACCCAGTGCACATTTTATTTCCGTTACTATCTTGTCCGGGCCATTAAAAAAGTCGGCCTTGGCGACCGCTACGTCGAAATGCTCCAACCCTGGCGCGATATGCTCAAAATGGGCCTTACAACATTCGCGGAAAATCCCGAACCGACCCGTTCCGACTGCCACGCCTGGAGCGCAAGCCCCAATTATGACTTGCTGGCGACCGTATGCGGCATCGAGCCGGCCGAACCTGGCTTCAAATCCGTCAGAATCGAACCTCACCTCGGCCCTTTAACCTGGGTCGAGGGCAAAATGCCTCATCCGCTCGGAGAAATTACTGTCCGGCTTGAACGCAACGGGAAAACCGGCATCAAAGGCAGCATAACTTTGCCGCCTGGCCTGACAGGAAAATTTTTCTGGAACGGAAAATCAACCAATCTAAAACCCGGCTCGCAGATGATTACTATGTAAAATCATAGACGACTAAATACAAACTGTCCGCTAAACGCTACTCGCTATACGCTATTAATGCCCGTTGTGCTGTTCGTATTGTTCGATGAACTTGGAGCCGGCGCGGATATAGACCAGCGTTGCTAATACCGCGGCAGCAGCGGCAGACCACCATAAGACCCGCACAAAATAAACCCAGCCATGAAAAGCGGATGAGACCTCCGGTGCGATTAGAATCGCCGCTACCATAGAAAGCTGTAACGCGGTGGACGCCTTGCCCGCGAAGACCGGGACAACGCGGACTTTACCCGTAAGAAAATAGATAATCAAAAAGCCGATGAATATGAGGAGGTCTTTGCCGATAATCAGCACGACCACGGTTGGCGGCAGGATGAAGCCGGCGACGCCGGCGTAGTGCGAGGTAAGGAGTAAAGAAGCGGAGGTGATGAGCAGTTTGTCGGCGGTTGGGTCAAGAAACGCCCCTAATCTGGTCGCCTCCCCGTTTTTACGCGCCAGATACCCGTCAATACCGTCGCTTAGTGCCATAAGGAAAAATATCGCCACGGCTGAATACCGAATCAGGTGCCGAATGCGCTCGCTCAGCTCAGGGTCGTTTATCTGGAGCATACAACTGACAAACGGCGCTATCAGCAGTATCCTCAGAATTGTTATTCTGTTTGCCCAGCTTAACGTCATTTTCTATTTACGATTTATTATCTTGTCCACCGTAGCTTCAGCTCAGGTGGATTAGTATTTTTTATTTACGGCCTGTGGAAAATTGTACAGCCACAAAACGCAATCCGCCAACATATAATCTTGCTGATAATACAGGAAGCGTTATAATTGACCCGCTTTTAAGGTTAATCCGCCGCAGGCGGATAAATTTTATGCCGGTTCTAAATGTAAATATAGACCATATAGCGACGGTTAGACAGGCGAGACGTGCCGATGAGCCAGACCCTGTTTGGGCGGCGGCGGAGTGCGAATTGGCAGGGGTCAACGGGATAACTACGCATCTTCGGCAGGACAGGCGACATATAAACGACCGGGACGTCCAGATTCTCAAGGAAACTGTCACCTGCAAGTTCAATCTCGAAATGTCAATGGAAGAAGAGATTATCAGAATCGCCGAGGGTATTGAGCCCCAGCAGGTAACGCTCGTGCCTGAAAAAAGAGCGGAATTGACAACCGAAGGCGGGCTTGATTGCGCATCCTGCGGCGCCCGGCTAAAAGAGGTCGTCAGAAGAATGCACGCAAGGGGCATACTGGTCAGCGCATTTATTGTCCCGGAAAAAGAGCAGATAGCCGCCGCGGCAAGATTCGGCTGTGACGCCATTGAGCTTCACACCGGGCAATATGCCAACGCCAAAACGGAAAAAGAGATTTACCAGCAGCTTAAATGGCTCGAAGCGGGCAGAGACCTGGGCCTGAAAAAGGGAATGATTGTGCACGCCGGGCACGGGTTGACGTATAGGAATGTCGGGCCGATTGCCGCGATGGAAGACCTGAGCGAGTTAAATATCGGGCACAGTATTATCGCAAGAAGTTTGTTTGTAGGGATAAGAGAAGCGACAGCCGAAATGATTCGACTGATTGATAAATACGGCAAGAACAGTTAGAGGAGTAAAGACAAATGTTCGCAGGAGCAATGACGGCGTTGATAACGCCTTTCAGAGATGGCCAGGTTGATTTTGAAACGCTGGATGAGCTGATTGAGTTTCAAATCGAAGGCGGAATAGATGGGATAGTCCCTGTCGGGACGACCGGGGAATGCCCCACGCTTAGCCACGATGAACACAAGAAGGTGATTGAGCGCGTGGTCAAAACCGTGGCGGGACAGGTACCCGTAATCGCCGGGGCCGGCTCGAACTCGACGGCTGAGGCGATTGAACTTACGGCGTTTGCCAAAAAAGTCGGCGCGGACGCGACTTTGCAGGTTGACCCGTATTACAACAAGCCAACGCAGGAAGGTTTCTATCAGCACTTCAAAGCCATAGCCGAAGAAGTGGATTTACCAATTATTCTGTATGATATTCCGGGCAGATGCGGCGCGGGGATGACCGTCGATACGATTGTGCGACTGGCGGAGATTGAGAATATCGTCGGGATAAAAGACTCGACCGGCCAGATGGACCACGTCAGCGAAATCGCGACGCGGTGCGATATGACGATACTTTCCGGCGATGATTCGATGACGCTGCCGATAGCCGCGGTGGGCGGCAAAGGCGTAATCAGCGTCGTGGCCAACATCGCGCCCGCGGATGTCAAGGCGTTGACGGACGCGATATTGGAGGGGGATTTTACGAGCGCGCTGAAATGGCACAAAAAACTATTTGCCCTGAGCAGGGGAATGCTTTCGCTGGCGTCGAATCCGATACCAGTCAAAGCGGCGATGGCGATGCTGAACCTGTCGGATGAAGAAATGCGATTGCCCCTGGTACCGATGGAAGAAAGCAAAAAAGCACTACTGCGAAAAACTTTGCAGGAATACGGCCTGCTGAAATAATTATTGTCGTTAGCCGTTCGTATTTCGTATATCGTAATTCGGATGCCGCCGGAGGCGGCAAAGTATGACCACCCCCATTTTTACGCTAAAAAACGTAGCATGTGCTTGTATGTGATAGTATGCAAAGGGGTTGGGACTCGTTAAAAGAATAGGCGGATAGATTATCTGGTACTGAACTTTCTTTCGAATGCTTATAAAAATCGTATTTGGGTGCATTTGCCTGTAAAAAACAAGTTTTGGTATTGTATGTAGTATATATACTACATACAATAGATAGCTTCGTATTTTTAACCATTGAAGCACCTTTTCTATGCCCAAAGAGGTGTTTTGGCTGTAGCGTGCGAAGGTTATGATGTTTCTTGGTGTTAATGTAGTATGTATACTACATTCACACCAACCTCATAGTAGTGCCCATAAGCTTCAACATGCCAATTTATCCGCGATTCCAGCCCAATTTACTTGAAATGATAACTAAATTAAAGTTTTTGATTGACAAATAGTATGTTCTAACGTAGTATATATACTACGTTAGATGCGTCAACTTGTAGTAAGTTTGTATCGAGTGTATTTGAGGATAAATGTAGGCAAAACAAAAGGAGCAGAATCCGTAAAGTAAACACCAATAATGAAACGACTCATATCTTATGGTAACCAGAATCCAAATAGCCAAGAAGGACATCATTAAATATTTTGATAACCACCCCAAAAGGGTCTTTGACAAAGCGGAAGTTAGCGGCATCTACGAAGAGAATAGGCCCTATTGGCGGTTGGCTAAATCTATGTCCGTGGAAAAGTTCATCGACTTCCTTGTTAAGAACAACAAGTTGAAAATTGTTAAGTTTAAATTTCCCGTTCGGGCAATAACCAAATATGCCTGGGGCGAGGTTTCTCTGTATCAGATTTTGGGAAATCTCCGTCCCAAATGTTACCTCACCCACTACACAGCAATGTACTTTCATGAGCTCACTGAGCAGATTCCAAAAGTAATATATGTGAACGTGGAACAAACCCCCAAGCCCAAAAGCAAGTTTCAACTCGAGCAATCACGAATAGACATCGCTTTTAAAAGACCAGCTCGCATATCGAGCAATATCACAGAATATGGGGGCTATAAGATACATCTTCTTAACGGTATGTTTACAGGTAATGCCGGCGTCATAGAAATGCCAAATCCGGAAGGAGAGACAGTACGAGTCACCGATGTTGAACGTACGCTTATAGATATAACCGTGAGACCCGAATACGCGGGTGGCGTGTTCGAGGTATTAAAAGCATTCAAGAATGCCCATAAAAAGGTTTCAGTGAATCGCCTAGCTGCAATGCTGAGAAAAATTAATTATACATATCCCTATCATCAAGCGATAGGATTCTATATGGACAAAGCAGGCGTCTATTCGTCCTCACAAATCGAGCTGCTTCGGAAATTTGATGTTTCTTTTGATTTTTATTTGGCGCATCAAATCGACAGTCCGCACTATTCGGCCAAATGGCGATTATACTTGCCCGAGGGTCTTCAATAGGCGATCGCCCAAATCAATGACATAGTCAAAATAAAAATCGAATTTGTGAATCTTTACTCCTGGCCTGATAGTTTGCTGAACAATTGGGAAATCCGCTCTATGTTGTTCTCTATAATTTCGTATTTTCCCGATGAGCGATAGCGGCACTTCTTTAGCAGAAAATATACTCTTACACAACTGAATGTTTTCTGGAACCATTAAATCAACACCCAAAACATTAATAATCGTGTAGATATCAAAAAAATCTCTTGCACGTCCTTCACGGTGAGATTTTCCGATATGATCGGCATACTCCTTGGTTTGCTGGCAGATTGCCCGAAGTTTCTCTAAAGCAATCATCGCGGGCGTGTAAACATAAATAGCATAACCTTTGATTTCCTGTTGAGTTTTGCCGATGCAGAATTCGAACTTGCTGATGTCAATAGTGAATCTTCTTTTGTTATTGGGTCCAACAACTTCAGCATTACGCCGCAAATCTGCGATATCACCTGCTCTACGTTGATATTCCTCGCTCGGGACTATCTTAAACGCAAGCTCATAACCACCCCACCATTTCGGAATGTCGGCTCCAGCAACTTCCGGCTTCGGAGCTAATGTCACATCAAATGCCTCATAACCATTCTCCTTGAAAACCTTCTTCAAGTTCTTTTCTATTTTCTGGCGAACGACATCGAGGTGTTCACTATCAAAATCCTTATCGATTGAGAAATCTAAGTCAATCGACGCACGAGAAGTGACATTATATATGAGATTGAGGGCATTGCCGCCCTTCAAGACAAATATTTCCATGAGTTCGTCATCGGAAACCATTGCTATCAGGGCCAATTGCTTAATTTTTTCAATGTTATCAGCCATCGCAAATGATCCTCACATTCAGCCCTCATTTAAAAATCAACAAGAGGGCATTATTCCATCTATCGCATGAGGATTCTACCATTGACGATGTGCTTTTCCAAACACGATATTACCAGAGATCACTAACCACCTTTTTAACATAAATCTCCGGTAAGACAGGTTATTCGAGCGGATGAATGAGTCTGGGCGAGAAAGAAAAATCATCTTACGGGGCAAAATTCAGACAAGCATATTCACCGTGATATTTCTTAGCCGCCTCATCATACGCTTTAGCGGCTTCGAGTTCGGTCATAAAGCAGCCGAGGTGGATACGGCGGCGATTGACATTTATATAGGCGTTCCAGAGTTTTCGGCGGTTATGGTAATTGCGATGGATGACGCCTTTGTATTTTGAGGAGCAACCAGTTTTCAATTTTCTGCGATTTTGCATATTCTGGGCGTGCGTCGCAAGGCGCAGATTGGCTTTGCGATTATCGAGGCCATTATGATTGGCGTGGTCAACCATCAATCCTCTGGGCGGAGGGACAATCACATTGTGCATCCAGACAAGAGTGTTGCCTGTTTTTTCTCCTGTCCTTTTGCAGCGGACGGCATACCAGGCCTTTGTGCTTAGCCGGGCATACCAAGTGAATGAGTTGAGCCGGTCGAAATCTTCGGCGTCAACTATGGCGAATTTGAATTTTGTCAGAGGTATCAGGCGAATATTGTGGCCGAAATGATAATAGCAATAGAACGAATAGGCGGTGTAAATGACACGACTGAACCAGTATGAAACTTTTGTTTGAATGATTGACATAAACTCTCTCCCCTCTTCAAACGATACTCGATATGCGATACTTGATACTCGATATAATTTTTATGACCCCCCGAATAAATTCGGGGGCTAAACATCCCAAGAAGAACCAAAAAACGGTCCCTCTATATATGGCGCGAACTTGCGCGCTTTTGACGAAAATTCGTGTTTTGGGGAGAGGCCAAAATGAACTTAAATCGTTGTGGGACAAGGAATAAAAAAAATTAAAAAATTCCCGGATTTGCCAAAAAACACTTGCGCGCTTTTGACTAATCACAGTAAGGCAGTAGGGATTTTGTTTTGCCTATTTTAACGCCGCGACGAAGTTTACTTACCGTAAATCTTATCCGGGTCGAAGACCTTTTCGGCGATGAATTCGAGCTGGTCGGCAGTTCCTTTTTTCAGAGCGCGGTAGAAACAGGACTGGTAGCCGGTGTGGCACTGGCCTGAATCAACTGCAACTTTGAGGATTATGCAATCCTGATCGCAATCAATGAGGATTTGGCTGACCTTCTGGACGTGGCCTGACTGTTCGCCTTTTTTCCAGAGCTTTTTGCGAGACCTGCTGTAATAGGTTCCGCAGCCGGTTTTGATGGTGCAGTCGAGGGCCTCGCGATTCATATAGGCGACCATCAGGATTTCGCCCGTTTTGGCGTCCTGCGCGATGGCGGGAATAAGGCCATCCGCATCGAATTTCGGCGTCAGTTGTGTGCCCTGTTCAATTATTTTGTCGGCAGCCACGTTTATTTCTCCTTCAATATGTAACTCCGCCACCGGCGGATAAACTTGCCGGAAAGGGTTTTAACCGTTATCATCTTCTAAAACAAGTTTTTTACGTTGAAAGCAGGTAAATGAGCGAGCAAAAAAAGACCGCTACACAAAAATTGTTCTTTTTCCTGCGAATCGGGTTTGTAACAGCCGCGATAATAGCGGTAACAATCTGGGTCTGCCAGAATCATCGCTATGTGATTCTGGGCAACAGTTTCGCGAAGATGGGGCCGTGGTTTTTCGCCGGGATAGTGGCGGCGTTTGTCGTAAGCCAGGCAATACTCGCGTCGCGGTGGTGGCTGCTGCTGCGGACACAGGGGATTCATATTAATATCTGGGCGGCGATTCGGCTGCATTTCCTCGGCCTTTTTTACAACAACGCGATGCCCGGCTCGGTCGGCGGCGATTTGATTCGGGCGTGGTACGTTACCAAGCACACAGAGAAAAAATTCGAAGCGGTGCTGAGCATTTTTGTTGACAGGTTTATCGGGCTGGTAAGCTCTTTGATTATGGCGGGTTTTTGTTATTTCGTTTTGCTGCGAAATGTGAATCTTGGGATAAGCCAAAAAGCAGCATCAGGTATTTTGAAGTGGGCAGTGATTGTTATCGCGGCAATGGCAATTTTAGTCGCAGCGATACCGGCGGGAAGAAAACTTGCGGCCAAAGTATTTCAGCACGCCGTAACGTTTGCCAAAAAGCTCTGGACTGCGGCGGTTTTGTATGGCCGAAATCCGCTGACGATACTTGCGGCCTTCGGGCTTACGTTTTTGTTGCAGGGGATAGTCATAACGGGTTTTTGGCTGATTGGCCGACAAATCGGTATAGAAGTAAGCGCGAAGTATTATTTCGTGTTTTTCCCGCTGACCTGGGGCCTTGGGGCAATTCCCGTGAGCGTAGGCGGAGCGGGAGTGGTTGAAGGAGGGCTTGCGGGGCTATTTGTGCTTGCCGGGGTGGAAGCCGAACAGGCGCTAGCGATTGCGCTTTGTCAGCGAGCGGTGTGGATAGTCGCGGCTCTGCCTGGCGCGTGGATACACTGGACGGGCAGGCATTTGCCAAAAGAGATGCAAATCGAGCCGGCGAAGGATTGATTATTCGCGTAATCGCCTGCGGAACAAAGGGAGTAGATTATGCGTGAAATCGGGACGAGCTTATGTATAATGGACGGGCCGGTGGATACGGTCGGTTTATATGTTTTTAGAGCGACTTAGAAAAGCTGGAAAGGAGAACTGCCTTGTTATTCACGATTAGCGGCAAACACACTGAGGTCCCGGCAAGCGTAAAAAGCTACGCCGAGGAGAAAACCGAAAAGCTGCCGAAATTTTACAATGTCATCAATCGGATTGAGGTCATAGTTGACGGCAAAGAAGGAAGCAAAGAAGTGGGCAACATCGCGGTGGAAATCATCCTCAGGGCGGAACGCAAGAAAATCTTCGTGGTAAAGGAAAAAGGCAACGATGTTTACGCCTGCATCGATCTGGCAACACACAAACTTGAGCAGCAGCTCAAAAAGACCAAAACGAAGGAACGGGACGAAAAAAAACACAGGGCTCGCTGAAGTTTGCGGTCGATATGATGCGGACGGCAAAAGTTTACGGGTAAGTGTTTAGGAAGGACGGTATGAAGTTTGCGGATTTCGTTTGTTTTGAGGCGGTTATCCCGGAGCTGCAGGCAAAGGACCGGGACGGGGCCATAACGGAGCTTGTCGCCGCGATTGACAAGGCAGGCCGGCTCGGCAAAGGCAATTGCGACAAAATAACGCGTGCCGTAATCAAGAGAGAGAACGAAGCGAGCACCGGGATGGGCAAAGGAATAGCCGTTCCGCACGTCAAGTACAAGGCGGTCAAAAACGTGGTCGCCGCCGTGGGACAAAGCAGCAAAGGTGTCGATTTTGCCGCCCTGGACAAACAGCCGGTGTATTCGGTAATACTTCTGATAAGCCCCGCCGACGACCCCGACAAACACCTGCAGGCAATGGAACAGATTTTCAAGCATCTTCAGCAGGAAAAATTCCGCAAGTTCCTCAGGCAGTCACAGACGGCTGCACAGATTGAGGACTTACTGAAGGAGGCGGACGTCAATCCGTCCTTGTGAATTTTGTGATACAACCAGGCCGGTGATATGTAGACGGGCGATACAGTGCAAAATACGGTTTGCGAGCTTGAAGTCGAAATAAAAAACGCGGACGGGCTTCATATGCGGCCCGCGATGCAATTTGTAGATATCGCCAGCAAGTTTCAGGCCTTGATAACCGTCAGTAAGGCGGAAACGAGCGTGGACGGCAAGAGTATTATGCAAATGAGCATGCTCGCGGCTACATACGGAACCCGGCTGAAGATAAAAGCTGAGGGCGTGGATGCAGCCGAGGCGGTTGAGGCATTGCGAGAGCTCGTTGAGGTAAAGAAGTTCAACGAGCCGACGCCCGAGGAAAAAAGCAAGCAGATGTCCTGATTTCAGTCAAAGATGGAAATAAAAAAAGGCATAGCCGTTTCGCCGGGAATTTCAATCGGTAAATGCTTCGTTATCGACGCAGAGGATTATCGGATTCCAAGGCGACTGATTGAGCCGTCGCAGCGTTTGACGGAAACGCAGCGCGTGCGCAACGCCTTCAAAGACGGTATTGAGGAGCTGACCCGCCTTCAGGCCGAACAGGAGGAAATCGAGGGGCAGAAGATAAAAGACATCTTCGCGGTGCACCTGAGCTATCTGCGGGACCGCACGCTCCGCAAAAAGATAACCGATATGGTGAACACGGAGCTGGTTACGGCGGAGTTCGCTGTTTCGAGTACCTTGCGGGACATTGCCTCGCACTTCACCAAGGTAAAGGACATTTACATCAGCGAGCGGGCCGCCGACATATATGACATCGAGCACCGGCTGCTGGGACACTTAGTCGGAGGCAAACGGCAGGACATCGCGGCCCTGAAGGAAGAGGCAATCATTGTCGCCCGCGAGTTAAGCCCCACACAAACGGCGAGTTTCAATAAAGAGTACATCAAAGGCATCGCCACCGGCGCGGGCGGCAGAACAAGTCATACCGCAATTGTGGCAAGGTCGCTGGGTATCCCCGCGGTAGTCGCACTCGAAGACATTACCGAGTACGTTACCGCAGGCGACACGGTAATCATTGACGGCAACCGCGGCATCGTCATCGTAAATCCTGATGATAGCACGATAGAGCAATACCTCGAATACGCCGTCGAATACACCGAGCTGGAGCATCGGCTTGATACTATAAGGGAAAAACCCGCTGAGACGCGAGACAAGGTGCGGGTGATACTGCTGGGCAATATCGAGTTCCCGGATGAGGCCCAGGGGGTTTTGCAAAAAGGCGGCGAGGGAATAGGACTCTATCGAACGGAATTTTTGTATCTCAACCGCAACACTGAACCGACAGAGCAGGAACATTACGAGGCCTACTCGCGGACGGTAGCGGTCTTTAAGTCTATGCCGGTGATACTCAGAACCGTGGACCTTGGTGCAGACAAATACACCCAGAGCAGACGCTACATCAGGGAGCCAAACCCGTTTCTGGGACTGCGCTCGATAAGATTTTGCCTGCAAAATCTGACGATGTTCAAAACGCAGCTTCACGCCATTATGCGAGCGTCGGTGCTGGGGGACCTGCGAATAATGTTCCCCCTCATAACCAACCTGCAGGAGCTGATGCAGGCCAAGATGATACTGGGCGACGTAATGGAAGACCTCGACGAAGAGGGCGTACCGCATAACAGGAACATCAAGGTCGGGATTATGGTTGAGACGCCTTCAGCGGCGCTAACGGCGTCGATGCTGGCCAGGGACGCTGACTTTTTCAGTATAGGGACAAATGACCTGACCCAGTACACACTCGCCGTTGACAGGGGCAACGAACTTGTATCCACGTTATATTCCTCGGTTGACCCGGCGGTCCTTCGGCTTATCAGGACGGTGATTCAGGATGCGCACAAGGCACAGGTGGACGTCAGCGTCTGTGGAGAAATGGCCTCGGAGCCGGAGTCGGTAATGCTGTTACTGGGCTTAGGCGTGCGAAAGCTGTCAATGGCCGCGCCGATGATACCCGAAATAAAACAGATTATTCGTTCGGTCACTATAGAAGAGTGCAATAAGGTCGCCAGGAAGGTGCTCGGGATGAATTCCGAAAGGCAGATATCCAGCTTCCTTCGAGACGCGGCCAGAAAGATATTGCCCGAAGCGTTCTAAACAGCAAATGCTTGTTTAAAACGTGCGGGGCGACTAAAAATTGGAAAACAGATGTTAGTTGTAATTCGATTCCGAATAGGAGGAAGCGTGCGGTTTTTGTCGCACGCGGAGACGATACGCGTCTTCCAGCGGGCCTGCGGGCGGGCCGGGGTTAAAGTAGCATACAGTCAGGGATACAACCCGCATCAGCGGATGTCACTGGTGCTGCCGAGAAGCGTAGGCGTCGAATCGGACGACGAACTGCTGTGCCTGTGGCTTGCGGAGGGCCAAACCGGGATTGACACCGATGCGTTTAGAGACGAATTGCCGTCCGCCGAAGCCGGGGCTTCGGCGAGACCTCGCCATTTGGCGAGTCCGCCAAATGGCGGGGATGGCATTGAAATTGTTTCGGTGGAGACAAGCCAGGCCAAAAACGTCCCTGAGCCGATTTCAGCGAGATACATAATGAAGGTGCAGGGGCAGGAAATCGATGACGGAGTCAGGAAACGTATTTCAGAGATATTAGCAGACGAAAAGGTTATTGTGAACCGTCGAACCGGCGAGGATTCAAGAACCAAACCGGTTGACGTAAGGCCGTTTCTGGAAGCAATCAAAACCGAACAAGGCCAGGTCGCCGTTGACTGCAAAATCAGCCAGGCGGGCACAATACGGGTTGACGAAATTCTTGGTTTGTTACATTTGAAAACAGCAGATTTAACAGGACCGGTAAAACGGACAGGCGTACAGTGGAAAGGACTTTAACGGCCCCATCTGCCCCCTCTGCTTAGCTTGCGATAAGCAAGCTGAGGGGGCAAAATCGATGATTTTTATTATAAAATAGTTTGTGAAAGAGAAAGACAAAACAAATGGCAAGAGAAATGCTTATTAATGTGGCCGAGAGCGAAGAATGCCGCGTAGCGGTTATGGAAAACGGCTCGCTTGAGGCGTTATACATGGAGCGGACAAGCTCCACAAGATACGTAGGCAACATATACAAGGGCAGGGTCGTGAACGTCGAGGCGGCGATACAGGCCGCCTTCGTCGATTTCGGAACCGGCAAAAACGGCTTTCTGCATATAAGCGACCTGCACCCGCGCTACTTCGCGGGCAAGTCCGCCATCGATACCGAGGAAATCGGCAAGCGAAGGGCACTCCACGAACGAAAACCGATTCAGGTCTGCCTGCACAAGGGCGACGAGGTGGTAGTCCAGGTTACAAAGGAAGGAATCAACACCAAAGGGCCTACGCTCAGCACTTATCTCGCCCTGCCGGGAAAATATCTCGTTATGATGCCCTGGATGGAAAAATCGGGTGTATCCCACAAAATCGAGGATGAGCAGGAACGGATACGGCTGCGAAACGTCTTTGAGCAGAGCAATCCCCCCAAAGACATTGGCTTCATTATCCGAACGGCCGCCCAGGGAAGCTCCAAGCGGGATATCCAGAATGATATGAAGTATCTGCAGCGACTCTGGGCCGCCATTGAAAAAAGAATAGCCGGCGCCAAGACACCCACGGAACTGTATCAGGAATCGGACCTGGTCATAAGAACACTACGCGACGTTTTCAACAACGACATAACCAGGATAATGTGCGACTCCGAAAGTATGGTTAAGCGTATTCGCGATTTTCTCTCGATAGCATCGCCCCGGCTGAAACACCGCGTCGTCTTTTATGACGGCAGCGAACCGTTGTTTCACAAATACAAGATTGAGCAGGAAATCGCCAAGGTACACTCGCGGACCGTGCCGCTCAGCACAGGCGGGTCGATTGTCATTGAACAGACCGAGGCGCTGGTCGCAATCGACGTCAACAGCGGAAGCTTCCGCAAACACCAGGACGCCGAAGAAACCGCCTTTAAGACCAATATCGAGGCGGCAGAGGAAATCGCCAGACAACTGCGCCTCAGAGACCTCGGCGGGCTGATAATCTGCGACTTCATCGATATGCGAAGCCCCAAACACCGCAGGGAAGTCGAAAAGGTTTTCAGGACCGCGACCAGAACCGACCGCGCAAGGTCGAGAATCCTGCACATAAGCAACTTTGGCCTCATCGAGATGACCCGGCAGAGGATGCGGCCGTCGCTTCAGTCCAGCACATATCTGGCCTGTCCGAACTGCGCCGGCAGCGGCTACGTAAAAAGCCACGAATCGTGCGCGATTGAGCTTATTCGACTCCTTCATCTGGCCGCCTCAAAAGAGCAGGTCAAGAAGGTGGAATTGTTCGTCTCGCCCGATGTAGGGGATTACCTGCAGAACGAAAAAAGGGCCGCGATTGCGCACATAGAACAAACCAGCGATAAGCGAGTTATTATTCATTCGTCGCCCCAATACGCCGGCGAACGCTCCGAAATTGTCTGTCACAACGACAGGGGAAGTGTGGTCAAACTGTAACGCCGCAGCATAACAGAGTACTGCGGTAAAACTTGACGACGAGCGGCATTTCAGCGATACTGTCAGTAACATAGCCCGTTTTGGTATCTCAGGGCTTCTGGAGTGAGCCAATATATGAAATTTGACCTTGAATACGCAAAGCAAGTAATTGAAAGCGAAAGCAAGGCAATAAAAGGCCTGGCGGAAATGGTGGGGCAGGACTTTGCGCGGGCGGCGGAGATGATTTACAACTGTTCCGGCTCGGCAATCGTCAGCGGAATCGGCAAGGCCGGCATCATCGGCCAAAAAATCAGCGCGACTCTGGCCTCCACAGGCACACCGAGCCATTTCCTGCACCCAGCCGAAGCGGTGCACGGCGACCTCGGCCGGCTAAGAAAAGAAGATATCGTCCTGGTCCTCAGCTACGGCGGTGAAACCGATGAGATTCTCCGGCTGATTAACCTCGTCAAACAAATCCAGATTCCGCTCATCGCCATTACCGGCGAAAAGGACTCCACACTCGCCAAATACAGCGACGTCGTCCTCAGTATGGGCAAACTGAATGAGGCCTGTCCGCTGGGCGTCGCGCCGAGCGTCTCAACGACCTGTATGCTCGCGCTGGGCGATGCCCTTGCGCTAACGGTGATGAAAGCCAGGAACTTCAGCGTGGAGGACTTCGCACGGTTCCACCCGGGCGGCTCGCTCGGCGCAAAACTGATGACCGTCGAGCAGTCGATGATGTTCAGGCCCGGCGAGAAGCTGCCCATAGCCGCCGCTGCGGATACCATCGGGGCGATTCTCAAAAAGACCAGCGACGTGAAACGCCACGGCGCCGTAATGGTTGTTGACGCCCGCGGCAAGCTGACTGGGATAATCACCGACGGGGACATCCGTCGGCTGATGACAAAAGAAGGGCCGAACGGCTTTGAAATAAAAGCGGCCGACGTGATGACCAAAAACTGCAAGCGTGTTCGCCTTGACGCACTGGCGGCGGAGGCGACCGCCATTTTCCACAAATTCAGAATTGACGAACTGCCCGTTGTGGACGCCGACGACAAACCGGTCGGCCTCATCGACGTGCAGGATATCGTAACGATCAAAATTGTCGGGTGAGCCCCGTTAGAAAAAATGGTAATACAGAACTTTCCAATAAATCGCAGATTTCTAACGGGGTGAGCTATGCAGAAAAAACTCGACGCAATAAAAATGCTTGCCCTCGACGTTGACGGCGTGCTGACCAACGGGACAATACTCGTGGATTCCCGCGGCAGGGAAAGCAAATCATTCAGCATCATCGACGGCCACGGAATCAAAATGTGGAAACGGGCGGGCCTGAAAATCGCGTTCTTGAGCGGACGGGCTTGCGCCACCACAAAACATCAGGCCAAAGAGCTTGCTGTGGATTTTTGTCTTAATGGCCGACGAGACAAATTGAAGGGATTAAAAGAACTGATTAAAATGAGCAAAACGCCCGCCGGACAGATTGCTTACGTCGGCGACGATTTACCCGATTTGCCGGTGATTCAGTGCGCTGGTTTTTCCGCGGCGGTCGCAAACGCAGTCGATGAAATCAAATGTGCCGCTGATTACGTTACCAAAAGAAAAGGCGGCGAAGGGGCCGTCCGGGAAGTCATCGAGTATATTCTCAAAAAAACCGGCAGGTGGAATGGACTCGTGAAAAGATATATGGCCGATTCGCCACCCAAGTGCAGCGCAGGCAGACAAAAGAAATAATCTTGAGAAAGAGCAGAAAATAAAATGCTGCTGTATTCGCGAAGGTTTACAATCTGGCTTGTTTCATTTCTGGCGGTGCTGGTCGTCTATTTTATTTACAACCGGCTGAGCAGAACCCCGCCTATACCAACGGACGCATCTATGACCCCGGCCGGACAACTCGCCGACGTGTGCAATTCAAACGGCAAAGTCGGAATGGTCGGCGACGTGGGCGTAGGCATCGTTAAAAACGCCCGTTATACCACGCTCAACGCCCAAAAACAGGTCGAGCGGGAATTCGGATTCCGAGAGCTTTTGCACCAGGACGGCAACGACTGGGAAATAGAAAAGCCCTATATGAATATCTACCGCCGAAGCTTCAGGTGCGAGATAACGGGCGAGCGGGCAAAAGTAGCCGTTGAACTGGCGGGAGGCAGAGTAACGCCCAAACAGGGAATGCTAATGGGCAACGTCACCATCCGGATTTGGCCCCAGCGTAAAGAAGGGCCTGGCGAGACGACTATTTATCTCGATGACATCGCCTTTTCCGCGGACAAGTCGCTGTTTTCGACGGCCGGACCAATCGAGCTGGTCTCGGAGAACATCAAAATGACGGGTACCGGTATGGAGATTGTTTACAACGGCGACGACGAACGCCTCGAACGCCTGCAAATAACGAACCTCCAGAGCTTGCGAATCAAACGGTGGTCAGAAGGAACAGTTTTGCGGTCAACGCCCGACACTGACGCAAATAACCAAAAACAAAAAAGTGAAAATCCGCCTTTGGCGAGACCTCACCCGTCCCTAAGGGACGAGGTGGGCGAACGAGCATCGAAACAAGGAAAATACTACCAATGCACGCTCGACAAAAACGTCAGGATTGAAACACTGAATGAACAACTCCTCGCCGACGCCCTTTTGATAAACGATATCTTCATGCCGGGCGGCTCGGCTGAACAGGCCGGAAAGGAAACATTGCCCGACAACAACACCGCCCCCATACCGAGCAGCAACAAGCCCCGGGCCGCAGTATCGACTGAGTCACCCAGCGATGTTTCAATCACCTGCGACGGCGGTATCATAGTCACCCCGATGAGCGCCCAGGCCGAAAAAGAATCGCCAAAACAGCAAACAACTTACGCCGAGATTATCGCCCAACAGGACACCAACACCTGCCCCGTCGGCAAAACCACCTTCCGCGGCGGAAATGTCACCTACAGTGCGGCAACCGGCGAAGCGGTTGCAATCGGGCTTTCAAGCATCGCTTTTGACGTAAACGAAAAAACCAGTGACGGCACAGGCAGCCCGGCGACGGTCAGAATAACCTCCCGCCGACAGGCCGCGTTTTCGCCTGCCTCAAACAAGGGCACATTCGAAGGCGACTGCCGCTGCGCCGTATCACAGGAACAAGGCGAAATACTTCAACAGTATATAGTTCTGGCCGACAAGCTCGAAATCGACATGGCTAAGAAAAATACAAACAAGGACTCCGGACTTTCAATGAATGTCAATCGCCTGATTGCTTCCGGCCCAAATACGCACTTAGCCAGCACAAAAAAAACGGTTCGACCCGGCTCACCGCAGGCGGGTTCGACAAACTCACCACAGGCCGGCGATAAACTGCTTGGTGGTATCGAGCTTAAATGCGCCTCGATTGATTATAATACAGCCGACGGCAACTTCTTCGCGGCGGGACCCGGCCTGATAAAAGTGGACAACTCGCAAACCGATGAGCCGCAGGAAAAACTCGGCAGGTTCAGCTTGAGGCGAAAATGCTACGCGTTACTGCGAAACTTCGACTCGCTTGTCTTCGCCGGCGAACGCAAACACTTAATCGCCGACTCAAAAGGCGGTTCGCTGCTCGTCGATTATTTCCCGCTCGTCGAAGGCCGAAGTAACGAAAAGGTTTCCGTAACCGCCTCGCACGTCGAAGCGGACATCGCCGAAACACTGACGGGACGAATGGAGCTTAGAGACCTGCTGGCAAAGGGCGCTGTAACTTATGAGGACAAGGACGCACAGGTCGTCGGCAGCGAATTTATCTACGACGCCAACACCGCCTTAATCGATATCCGCGGCGATAAATACAGACCATGCAATTTCAACGGCGCTATCATCGACGCCGTGCGATACGACACAAAAACCGGCAAGTGGAACACCCGCATAAAAGGCCCCGGCGCGATAAGATAATTGTGGTCAAGGACAGAGAGCACTAAGGCCGGAGAGGGTCAAGTCCGTCAGATTGACGATGATTTTGTCCGCGGGTTTCAAATGTTCCGCGGCGTAGGTGTTGGTAATGGCAACCGTTCGCATCCCCGCTGCCTTGGCGGCCTCAAGTCCCCAGTGCGAATCCTCAATCACAACACAATCCTCCGGCTTGATTGATTTGTGCAACTTTCCGCCACACGAACGGCGGACAAGTTTATTGAGCAGTTTCAAAGCCAGCAGGAAACCTTCAGGGTCGGGTTTGCCTCTTTCAACCTGTTCGGCTGAAACAATCACCTCAAAAAACTTTCGCAGTCCCGCACCCTTGAGAATCATCTCTATTTCCGGCTGCAAGGCGCCTGAGCATATCGCCATTGGAATCTTGCCGTCGGAGAGCATATTGAGAAACTTCGGCACACCTTCGATTATGCCCGCCTCGGTTGCCGCCATTTCTTTGAACAGATTCGCCTTTTCGCCAAGCAGCTGTCCGAACTGCTGATTGGACAGGGACAGATTTCTCTCCTTATCAACTATTCGCAGAAGCTCTTCGTCGGATAGTCCCAGGAACCTGTCGTAGTACTCACGGCTGGACAACTGATAATGAAACTTTGTCAGGACGCGATTGAACGCCTTGTGGTGAATCTGCTCGGAATCCACAAGGACGCCATCGAAGTCAAATATAACAGCACCGAGCATAGCTTGTCCTCATTCGGCAACGACGGGGCCGACAAGTACGGAAAAGTCCGCCAGGGTTGATTTGTCGCCGGAGCAGATTAACTGGACGAGGGCGTCGATTTTTATCGCGTTTTTGCTGACGAAGCGTCGCGCGACAATCGCCTTGCGTTTTTTCATCGGCATCTTCTGCTCTTTTGATTCGCCGGCTTCGCCATCGACGGGGACATCCATATCAACCTTAGAGCTTGCGTAATCGCAGAACAAATAGCCGACGATTAAATCAATCGCGATATCGACTAATGGCCTGCCGTAAAGGTCCATATATTCCGTCCCGTGATGTTTGACGAATACCACGGCGTGTTTAAGCTGCTTCGTCCCTTCAGCCAGTTTTGCCAGCAGGTCTTTAAGCTGGGGGTCGTAATTTTGCTGTGCGAGTTCCGTCAGGTATTTTTCGGCAGTACTGCTGCACACGCCCCGGACGGCGGCGACGATTTGCAGTTGAGAAGTGCCTTCGTAAATTGTGGTGATTCTCGCGTCGCGTGCGTGGCGCTCGACGGCGTAATCCCGCATATAGCCGGAGCCGCCGAGTACCTGCATTGAGTCGTAGGCGACGCGGTTAGCCATCTCCGAACAGAAGTATTTGCTCATCGGGGTCAGTATCGAGGCGAGCCGGTCAAGCCGACGCATCCGTTCCTTTGTGGGCTTCAACTGCTCTTTGCCAGCGGGTGGGTCAAGCTCAAGCTGTTTTTGATAAGCGATGTTGAGGTCAACAACACGGGATGTTTCATACAACAGCGCACGCCCCGCCTCCAGCGCAATCTTCATATCAATGAGCAGGTCGCGGACGGCAGGCATCCTCTCGATTGAGACGCCGAATTGTTTCCTGCTCGATGCGTAATCTCTCGCGACGCGATATGCCGCCTCGGCGATACCGAGCGATTGCCCCGCGATGCCGATGCGGGCGCCGTTCATAAGCGCCATAACATAGGTAACCAATCCTCGCTGCCGTTCGCCTATCAGTTGACAGGGAGTGTTATCAAAAAATATTTCGCAGGTCGGGCTGCCGTGTATGCCAAGCTTGTCTTCGAGCCGGCGGATATGCACCGTAGGCCCCCTGTCGCAGACAAACAAGCTAAGTCCCAGTCCGCCGGAGCGGTCTTGCTCGCTTCGCGCCAGCACAAGCAGGACCTCGCCGCAGCCGTTGGTGATAAACCGCTTCACGCCGTGCAAAAACCAGTTGCCCGCGTTGTCCTGGAACGCGCGGAGCTTGATTGCCTGCAAATCCGAACCAGCGTCCGGCTCCGTGAGCACCATTGCGCCGGTAACCTTGCCCGCCCCGAAATCGTGCAGGTATCTCTGCTTGATTTCCTCGGACGCGAAGGCGTTGATTGTCTCCGCGATACCCTGCAAACCGAATATGTTCATAAGCGACGCGTCTGCACGCGATACAATTTCAATTGCCATTGAGTAAATAAGATTCGGGAAGTTCAGCCCGCCGAAACGATATGGCAGCGTAAAACCCATCACCTCCGCCTTGGCTAATTTGTCCAATGACTCCGCGATTCCATCCGCGTAGCTGACTGAGCCGTCGGCGTTGAGCGTATTGCCCTGGCGGTCAACCGATTCGGCACGCGGCGCGATAAATTCACCGCTCAACTGCCCAATCGAATCGAGGACCATTTCATAATTACGTATCGCCTCCCCGGCGTCGGCGGGCGCGTAATCAAATTGCGAAGCGAATTTGAAATCCTCTTCGCACAATCTGGCAAGCTCACCCAGGTCGAGGTGCTTAAACAGAAATCGTATGTCGTCGTTATCCGTGTAGAAATTTGGCATCGTTATTTACTTTCGGCTGAAGAGGTTTCCTTGAACCCTTTTTCCTTGATGGCCTTTATCATTCTCGGAACAACCTCGTTGAGGTCGCCGACAATTTTATAATGCGCGACGTCGAAGATGGGCGCCTGCGGGTCGTTGTTTATCGCCACGATTTTCTGGCTCTGACTCATACCCGACTGATGCTGTATCGCCCCGCTGATTCCCACCGCGATATAAAGCGAAGGCCTCACGGTCGTGCCCGTCTGGCCCACCTGGTGATCGTGGTCGATAAAGCCCAGGTCAATCGCGGCCCTTGTTGCCGCAGGTGCGCCGCCGAGACAATTGGCCAGGTCCCAGATTAGCCGGAAGTTCTCTTTGCTGCCCAGGCCCGCGCCGCCCGCGACAATAATCCTCGCCGCCTTGAGGTCCACCTTTTTGGCCCTAGTATGCTCTTCGAGTATTTCAATGGGCAGTTCCTGTGGAGATAACTGCACCTTCTCAGTTATTATCTGGCCCTTCCTCGCGGTATTGGGCGTCGGCATCGCCATAACGCCCTCGCGGACGGTCGCCATCTGGGGCCAGCGGTCATAATTGATAATCGTCGCGATTATGTTGCCGCCAAACGCGGGCCGAATCTGAAACAGCAGGTTCTTGTGCATCTGCCCGTCGGTTGTCTTGTGGTCGCCTATTTGCAAATCGGTGCAGTCAGCCGTCAACCCCGCTTTGGTTGCGCTGGCGATTCTCGGCCCCAAATCCCTGCCCACAGCCGTCGCACCATAAATCGCAATCTGCGGTTTGTATTTGTGAATCAGGTCATAAAAAACTTTGGCGTAGCTGTTCGCCTGGTAATGCTCCAGCAGCGGATGCTCCGCCAGATAAACCTTGTCCGCCCCATAATGAATCAGCTTCGTCGCAAGCCCTTTTACGTTATCGCCCAGCAACACCGCCCCAAGCCCAACGCCAAGAATGTCCGCGAGATGCCGACCCTTGCTCATCAGTTCAATCGGCGTATCTTCCAGCAGGCCGCCGTGCTGTTCCGCGAATACCCACACTTCACCCTGTCTGTTTACGTCTATCATTTTTCGTGTTTCGTAGTTCTTTATGCGATGATTTTGTCTTCGAGAAGTTCGTGAATCATACCGGCCAGCCCGTCGTCCGTCGGCTCAACCGATTTGGTCTCTTTGGAGGCCAGCACTACGCTCTGAATCCGGTGAACTTTTGTGGGCGAGCCGTTTCTGCCGCACCAGGTCAAATCCGCCTTGAGAAAATCGAGGTCCCACTGCTTTATCAGCACGCCTTTTTTCTCAAGCTCGCCGGCCTTGTGAGCCGCAAGCGACTTTATTTCGTCCGGTGCCGCGGCGGCATTCTCCGCCTTCAGCGTCTGTTCGATTCCGGCGGGCGTCATAGCGGCCTTGTATTTCATCATCTTTTTCGCAGCCGCAACTCTCGGCACGTTGGCCTCACCTGTTACCGTCAGCAGCACAGGCAACTGCGCTTTGACCTTCTGCCAGCCGTTGCCTGCGCTCCGCTGAACCGTTATCGTTCGACCCTTGATTTCAACGGGCTTCTCAACGTAAGTAATTTGCGGCACTCCCAGTTTCTCCGCTAATTGAGGCCCCACCTGGGCGGTATCGCCGTCGATGGCCTGCCTGCCGCAAAGAACAATGTCATACTTTAGCTGCCTTACCGCGCAACTGAGTATGTAACTCGTTGCCAGAGTATCACTTGCGGCACATCGGGCGTCCGTAACAAGAATCGCCTCGTCGGCCCCGCGATAAAGAGCATCCTTTAGCGTCGTTACCGCCGCGGGCAGTCCCATCGTTATAACAGTAACCGTCCCGCCGAACCGGTCCTTGATGTCCAATGCCGCCTCAAGGGCGTTAAGATCCTCGGGGTTAAATATCGCGGGCAGGGCCGCACGATTGACCGTCCCGTCATCGTTCATCGCCTTGCCCGTTATCCTTTTCGTATCAGGTACCTGTTTTACCAATACCACACAATTATATGCCACCGTTTGGGCTCCTTATTGGTTCGGTCATGGTTGTGGCTGTCATCAAAAGAAAGGCAGTGTAGCAGGATTTGCAGCTAAGTCAATGGCCCAGAAAGCGTTAAACTGGGAAAGCAATCTGGTCGATGCTATTATTGGACCACGGGTAGATTTTATTTTTATTTTGACAATGGTCTGGTATAACTAATAATAGCAGGATTAAATCTGGAAGAACGCCCCCTTCTGAACCGGTAAACAGATAGATGGCAAAGGCAGACGAGAGTACCAATTACGATACGATATTCGGCAAAATGGCCCTCGACCAGGGACTTTGCACTAATGAGGAACTGCGACACTGCATCGAGGAAGCCGAGACCAGGCAAGCTACTAATCCCATTCTGCTAAAAGACCTCCTCGTTGAGAGGGGCTACCTTACAAAAACACAGGCGCACCGCGTCGGCAACACAATCAAAGAGGCACGCGGCTCAACCGCCGCCCATCAGATACCCGGCTACGTGATTCTCGGCAAACTCGGCGCCGGCGCTATGGCCGTCGTTTACAAAGCAAGACAGCTCAGCTTAGACCGAATCGTCGCCATTAAAGTCCTGCCCAAAAAATTCACCGAAAACAAGGAATATGTAGAGCGTTTTTATAAAGAGGGTAAGGCCGCAGGCAAGCTAAATCACCCGAACATCGTCCAGGCCGTGGACGTCGGCGAGGCCGGCGGTTACCACTACTTCGTGATGGAATACGTCGAAGGCAAAACTCTCTACGACGATTTGGCGGCAGGCAAGGTTTACGGCGAACGAGAGGCCCTCGACGTCATCATCCAGGTCGCCGAGGCCCTCAGGCACGCCCATTCCGTGGGCCTCATTCACCGCGACGTAAAACCCAAGAACATAATGATTAACAAGGAGGGGTTAGTAAAGCTGGCAGATATGGGTCTTGCCAGGCAAACCACGGACTTCGAGGCGGCCAAAATGGAGAAGGGCAAGGCATACGGCACGCCTTATTATATCTCCCCCGAACAAATACGCGGCGAAATGGACGTCGATGGCAGGGCCGACATCTACGGACTCGGCGCAACGTTCTATCACCTGGTAACCGGGCGGGTCCCCTTTATGGCCGACGACCCGGCGGAGGTGATGCGAAAACATTTGAAAGAACAGCTTGTCCCCCCCGACCACATCAACACCTCGCTTTCCGCCGGCGTCTCTGAGGTCATCGAAGTTATGATGGCCAAAAACAAAAAAGACCGATACAGCAGCGTCGAAGAACTCCTGATTGATTTGAAAGCGGTCCGGGCCGGCGAGGCCCCCATGCGGGCGCACAGGCGAATGAACATATCCGAACTTGAGCAACTGGAGGACGGCGAGCCGGTCGAGGCCTCAGAAAACGTTGACCTCGAACAGTCCGTTACGCGGTATAAAACCGCCATCCTGATTCTGGGCGCCGCGGCAGGATTCCTGCTGCTGATTGTCGTCCTGATGCTGCTCCGCAAATGATTCCTTTAGGGCTAATTCAAACTCCAGTTTAATCGTTAATCATTAATCGCATTTATTATGGCGACAGGCGCGCGTTTCACATCAGATGAGCTGGCTGAAGTCCTCAGCCGCTACGATATCGGAAAAATCCGCAAGGTTATGCGCCTTGTCGGAGGAAGCAGAAATGCGCCCAAAATCGTCGTTACGACCACCAGGGGCAGGTTCCTCCTCAAACGCCGGCTGCAGGATAAAGACGACGTATATCGGGTCGCATTCGCACACGCCGTCCAGGCACACCTCGCCAAACGCTATTTCCCCGTCGCACCACTGGTCGCTGCACGGGATGAATTTGGAACCATACTGCAGCTTAGCAGCAATATATATGAGCTTTTCAAGTTCGTGGGCGGCACCCGTTACACCGGCTCAGCCGAAGCGACCATCGACACAGGCAGACAACTCGCGAAGTTTCATCAGTACCTGACCAATTTCAAATTCGAGTGGGAGCCGCTCAAAGCGAGTTTTCACAATTCGACGATGGTGAGGAGACATCTTAAAACCATCGCCTCGGATATCTATCAAAGCAACGAAAGGAAGCTCCACCGCTGCGGGGAAGAACTGATGTCTCTTTACAACCACGCCAGTGTGCATGTTAACGAGCTTGGATTCGATTCGTGGCCCCAGCAGGTGGTTCACGGCGACTGGCACCCGGGGAATATGCTTTTCGACAAAGACAAACTCGTGGCAGTGCTTGACTTTGATTCCGTCAAAATCGCTCCGCCGATTACCGATTTGGCCAACGCAATGCTCCAGTTCTCTCTCGTCGGTTATCAGCCCAATCCTGCCGACTGGCCCGACTACCTCGACCAGGCAAAATTAGTCCAGGTTCTCGAAGGTTATCGTGAGGTTATCAACCTGGATAAAGACCATCTCGATTCGCTCCTGGATTTAATGGTTGAGACAATGATAGCCGAATCGGTTTTGCCGATTGCGGCGACGGGCTTTTTCGGCAATCTTAAGGGAACGGATTTTCTGAATATGATTGTTCGCAAAGCCCGCTGGATTAACGACAACCGCAAAATCCTCACCGAAGCGCTCAAATCATCACAGCCATAGCAAGAGTTTTGACCTTCCCCCCGAAAACTGCCGGTTGTAATTAGAATGCCGCCCTGATATGCCCCGCCCCCGCCGATGCCGAAAGAATTAGAACCCTGTCAAACATCGACGCCTCCTTTGACTATTGAAAGTCGGGGTCATTTTGGCGCGACTGATTCCATATTATGGAGTTTTGGTGCGATGGTTTTGCCGGTGTAGTTATAGGTTTTGACCAGCAGGATGAAAAACAAGGCGACGGCTACAATAAGAATTATCACTGTGAACCAGTGATGCGGACGGAATCGTTTCAGTGAAGGTGCGAAGGCGATGAGTGCGAAAGCGGCTGCTATGACCGTTATTGCGTCCCAGCTTGCACGCTGCCAGTATCCGCCGCCGAGATGAATCCACATTCCAAATTCATCGAAGGTCAGGCCCATTCCGACGCCGTAAATTAAAGCTGTGGCAGTGAAGAGTCGTCCCACGGGGCGTTCCAGCAGCAGCCAAGCGCCTACTCCGGCCAGCAGAAAAATACCGTAGTTAAGGTGGTGGACGTGCGTGCCGCCTATGTAAAGGTAAAGGTCGGGTATTGTGCGGGCCATAATCAGAAAGACAATGATTCTGGCTGTGATAAACGTCAGCAGAAAAGCGGTTAGGATTTGCCTGGCCAGATGGGTGGAGGTGGGAGACGAACGGTCATCTATTTGGTCCATTTGCAGCATTTTAATGTTTCCATATTACAGACGTTTGTCGCATTGTAGCGATTTTGGCGGGGAATAACAGGCGAGAAAACAAAAACCCCCGGCTAAACCAAACCGGGGGTTGAATGCTCAAGCATAAATAAATTTCTTTATTCGGCGGTATGTTTTGGCTTCGCGTAAGCCGCAATGACGTTGGCCTGAATGTTCGGCGGAACGGCTTCGTAATGACTCAGTGACATTGAGTAGCTGCCCCTGCCGCCGGTTACGGATTTCAACTGGCTGTTATACTGCGTCACCTCAGACAACGGCACCTGCGCCTTAATGAGAAGCATATTGCCCGGCAGCATATCCTGCCCCAAAACCCTGCCTCGTTTGCCCGCCAGGTCGCCCGCGATATCGCCAATGTTTTCCGCGGGAGCGGTAACTTCGATATTGACTATGGGTTCGAGCAGAACCGGCCTTGCCTTTTCGAGCGCGTCAAGAAAAGCGCCTTTGCCTGCCGCGCGGAACGCTACTTCCTTTGAATCGACCGGGTGATGCTTGCCGTCATAAACGGAAACCTTGACGTCCTGAAGCGGGAAGCCCGCGACGAAACCATTTTCCATAATCTCGTTGACGCCCTTCAGCACCGCCGGCTCGTACTGGCCCGGAATCGAGCCGCCGAAAATGTCCCAGCTATACTGCAGCGGCGGGTCGGAGTTTCGCTCGGCGGGTTCGATACGAAGATAAACTTCGCCGAACTGGCCCGCGCCGCCCGTCTGTTTCTTGTGCCGGTAATGCCCCTCCGCCTTGAGGGTAATCGTCTCGCGATACGGTATCTTCGGCTCTTTGGTATTCACCTTGAGCTTCGAACGGCTCTCCATTTTTTCGAGCATCACGCGAAGGTGCAGGTCGCCGAGGCCGTTTAGAACAAGCTCTTTGGTCTGGGCGTCCCTGGTAACCTTCAGGCACGGGTCTTCCTCGCAAAGCTTCTCAAGCGCCGTGCCGATTTTCTGCTCGTCGCCTCTCGCCGCCGGCTCAAGGGCCAGAGCGAACATCGGCTCAGGGGCCACGGGTAAATCGAATTTCCCCGCGACTCGGCCATCGTGAACCAGGTCGCCTATCCTGAGGTCCTCAATCTTGGCAAGCGTTATAATGTCGCCCGCCACGCCTAAGGGAATTTCCTGCGTCTCGCCGCCCTGCGACTTCAAAACGTGGCCGGGGCGAACGCCCTTCTTGTCGTCGTTGCGAATCATATTCGTGTCGGATTTCAACGTCCCGCTGAATATGCGTATGGATGAGAATTTCATATTCGACCTCGGGTCGAATGAAACGCGGAACACAAGCCCCGCCAACGGACCGGCCGGGTCAGGCTGCAACACCATCAGCTTGTCGCCCGCCTTTAATTGCATCGGCTGGGCCTGAAGCGGCGATGGTGTGTATTTCGCGATGATATTCAAAAGCCCTTCAACGCCAATTTCTTTTCTGGCGTTTGTAAAAACAATCGGAACAACCGTCCCAGCCCTGAGTGCCTGGACGAAAACCTCCGAAACCTTCTCGGGCGGTATCTGCTCGCCGCCCAAGTAGCTCTCCATAAGTTTGTCGTCGGCCTCGATTATGGTCTCGATAAGCTCCGTGTGCGCCTGGGCAACGTCCATAACAGGCGAATTGCCTGTGCTGTTCTCGATGCAGTCGATTACCGATGCCTTGTCCACCGACGGCAGATTCGCGCAGCGACACTGCATTCCGAAACACTCCTGTATATCTTTAATCAGTCGCGGCAACTCCGCGTTTTCCGCGTCCATTTTGTTGATTACTATCAGCTTGGCCTTGTTGGTCTTTGTCGCCGTCTCAAATACCTTCCGCGTCACGGTTTCAACCCCCGACATCGCATTGACGACTATCACAACCGTCTCCGCACCGGCAATCGCCTTGACAGACGGCCCGATGAAGTCGGGATAGCCGGGAGTGTCGATTATGTTTATCTGCTTGCCGCCGTACTGTGTATGCGCTACCGAGGATTTTATGGAATGGCCATGAATCTTTTCCTCATCGTAGTAATCGCAAATGCTGGTTTTGTCATCGACGCTGCCCAATCGATTGGTCGCCCCTGTCTTGTGCAGTATCGTCTCGACCAGCGAGGTCTTGCCCGCGCCGCCATGACCCATTATCACTATGTTGCGTATATCACCGGTACTTGCCACTTTCAGTTCTCCAAATTATGGTTTTTATGGCCTGTCCGCTATAAAAGCCCTGAAGCCAACCAGTATAGGGAAAAAACGTGTGCAGAACAAGCCCCATGCACGGAAAAATTCCCCCCCAGCGCACTGCTCCGAAACCCTGCGCTTTTGAACAGATGCTGCCCTTAGCCGTTTGTTGTTTCTCGCGGAAAAAATTTTCGCTATTGCAAATTTTTCTTGCGTCCCTGGTTGGGCACCTCCCGCCGATTTTATTGGACATTGACGGACAATTTCAGACCCCTCTCCCATATGTTGTATGTGAGACCTTCGGAATCCTGCATATCGGGGTTTTGGTTATGGGGCGTTGCCGGCGTGCCTATCGCAGGGGCTAAAGAAAAATCTCAAGCTATGTCGATACTGCGAACAGCCATTAAGATTTTTATTAAAGGATTTGGTGATATGAGCAAAAGGGAGTTGATTGACTGCATCTGCGAGATAAACAAGTCCGCAAGACCGGAATTTCTGGCAAGGTTCGCAGAGGATGAGCTAAAGGACTACCTCGAACACCTGATGGAGCTGGACCTCGAAGAACTGCTCGTCTGTGCCTGACGATCCCCAAAAACCAACGGAGGCAGGGAACATCCTGACCTGAATACTCCCTGGAGGGGAGCTATAAAACACCGAATCAAAAAAACTTATGTGCCTTCAGTCAACCGGTTTTAGCCGGCTGGTTAATATATTCTCATCGGGATTATTTAGCGGCATTTGTGTCTTGCGGCGTGCCCGGCTTTTCAGAAACAGGATTTGATTCTTTTGGCGCCTGGTCCGCCGATACCATCGGCGGCGCTTCCGCAATAGCGTTCGTCTTCAGGCCCACCATCACCGGCTCATAATCCTTCGGAACGTAACATACAAAATTCATCGATACCACGTTGTTCTGAGCGTTCTTCGCGTTAAGCGTTATCTTCTCGTTTGGACCGACGGTCTTGACCTGGCTTGCGCTCTGGAGATAACCGATAGGATAAACACTCACGGCGCTGCCCTGCAAACGGGACTTCTCGCCCTTTTTCTTGCATTGAAATCGTAACTGGCTTGTAGTTAAGTCGCCCGAAAGCATCCTGCCTGTAAACCCGACACGGGCAACTATCAGGTCGTAGCCGGTCCTGGGTTGCACCAATTTGCCTTCAGTGTCCTTTAATCCCTCAGGAGCTGGCCATACAGATTTCGCGGGCATCGTTACCGTGCCGGCATCGGTAAGTACTTTCACTTTTTGGCTGATTGGCAGCCGGTTCAGCGACAACTCATCAATAAATCCGGCATGAAGAACCGCGAAACTCTGTGTTCCCCCGACACTGCCGCCGCTTATAATCCCAAAAAATCCGCCTAAAAATCCGTCCGGATTCAGCAACGCCCTCCTGGGACTCTTCGGGTCAGCCCTGTTGCCGTCAAATCGCGGGTAAGGATACTCACTGGGCAGCGGAGCCATCGATACGCCTATCAGCAAAACGCCGGAAATAACATACCCCAGCAAAAGACCGAATACCACTCGCCCGATGCGCTCGGGCTTATCGCCAAAGTCGATTTTCTGTTTGCTAATCGCCATAGCGGCCGTCTGTAAAATCGCGAAGCTTATCAAAAATAACATCCCAAAGCAGGCCGGCTGCGCAAAATCAACTATAATCTCCTGCTTGACTACTATCACCGACACCTGCTCATACCACCACAACGCCACAAAGCTCGCTAATAACGCCGAAATTAAAGTTAGAAATGATTTTACCAAACCACCCTTGAGATACTGGGCCACGGCACACCCAACCATAATTAGTAGTATCGCTGCACTTGCCATTACAACCTCGTCTCCACGTTAATCTTGTCGCCGCTCGTTGTGGCACGGGCTTCCAGGCCCGCCAAACCACGCGCAACCGTTTAACAAAACAATATTATTACTGCTCTTCTGCTGTCGGCTTCTGCTCCTTCGACTTCGAAAGAACTCTCACCATCTCATTAACCGACGTAATACCCGCTATAACACGCATCAAACCCTGCTCCTGAAGATACAGCATCTTGGCACGCCTCAACTCCGTCCCAACGTCAGACAGCGACTTCGCCTGCTTGACGGCGTTGCGCAAATGCTCGTTCAGCATAATCGTCTCAAAAATGCACATCCTGCCGAAATAGCCCGTCTCCTGACAATTATCACACGGCGACGCCTTGCCTCGCTTGTCATAAACCACCTTGCCCGTGCGATGAAAAACCTTGGTCTTCTCGGCGGGTATATTGAACTTACGCAGTAAATCACTGTTCGGCTCGTATGCCTGTTTGCACTGCTCGCATAACTTGCGAAGCAACCGCTGGTTGCTCAAACCCAGAAGACACTCCACCGCCTTGTTCTTGTCGCCTACCAGTTTTATCCACTTGCCCAGCGCCCTCAGAATACTTTCCTCCTCGATAACAACGTAAACAAGCTTGCTTTCCGCTGCCGTACAGGCCATTTGCGCCGTCTCCGAATCCCCACAGTCCGCGACGCCCACGATGTCCGGGTCCATCCTTATAATTGACTGGAGCATCTTGGCATAGGTGGTTATGCCGCTGTCGCCCAGCGCAAAGGTGTTCTGCGTTATATTTGGCAACTTGCCCGATATTTGTTTCTCCAGCGTCGTGATTCCGTTTAGAAATGCGTCGTGATTCCTCAACAGCGTATAAAGAGTCGTCGTCACTCCGCTGTTCTTCGGCCCTGAAACGATAAACACCCCTTTCCTGGCGTTACGCAATGTTCCGAACTGGTCAAGTTGCTCAGTTGTCAGACCCAGGTCGCCAAGCTTGGTAATGTTCTGCTGCATCACCAGCTTCGCCCGCATCTGCTCCCCGGCGTTCGAACCGGCGGTCGTCAGCTCCCAGTCTATTCTCTTGCCCTGTTTGAAAATCGTGAATTTGCCCTTCTGCGGCCTGCGCTTCTCCTCCATATCCAGATTCGCCAAACTCTTCAAAAATCGAATCAGGTAATCCATCTGGTCCTTCGCAATCGCCGGCTGCTTCAGGGCCATCCCGTCGATGTAATACGCAACATCGTAATTCTGCGGTGTGGGTATGCATACGACATCGTACGCCCTGCGATACAATGCGTCGGCAAACAAACTGTATGCCGCCTTGTACCCGAAATAGTCCGGCGTCTTTGCCTCAGGCACCGGAACCTCGTTGTTGTTCGCAGAAATGAAAACGTATGTCGCGACCGGCTCCTTCTTCTTTATGATGCCGCCCAAAACCATGTCCTTGATGTAGCCAACGGTAAACATCCGCTGGAACTCAGGCACAACCGAATTGCGGTGCATTATGTAGCTTATCGTCGCCGCCCCCGTCGCGACAAGATAAAACGCCAGCCCGATGATAAAGACCGGAATCAGAAGCCACACCACCCCCGACGCCGCCCATACCCCGAAAACAACCCCCGTCCAGAAAATGTGCTTTGTCCCAACCGCCTCCGCGTCCTTGTGTACCCAGTCGATAATGAACAACCAGCCGAAATATAAAATCAAAAATACGGCGAACTTTATCGGCGATACGTACCCGCCGTATCCTGCCACTGCTAAAAAATCAGGCATAACACACTCCATTACGGTATCAGCTCCGCTCTCACAGGATGCCGCCCTTCTCCGTGCGAATACCTTTGAGAGCCATTTTCAGCTCATCAGGGTTGGGCGCATACTTGTACGCGTCCCTCGGCTCAACGGAGCCATCCTTTATCAGGTCCACCAAACTGTCGGTGATGTCTATCATCCCGTCCTGTTTACACCCTCGAATCAGATTCGGTATCTCGGATTCACGCTTCTCGCTGATTAGCTTGCGCGCTTCAGAATTGGCGAGAAGTATTTCGTTGGCCGGTATCCTGTCAACGCCCGGATTTATGCACGGCAGAAGCACCTGGCTCACCATCGCCCGCAAAGTCACACTCAACGTCTGCCTCGCAAGGTCACGCTCAACCTGGGGGAACAAATCCACTAATCGCTGAACCGCCTGCGCCGCGTTGGTCGCGTGAACCGTCCCGAAAACCAGATGCCCCGTCTCGGAAGCCCGCATTGCCGCACTAACCGTCTTGGCATCGCGGAGTTCCCCGATGAAAACAACATCCGGGTCCTCTCGCATCAGGTACGTCAACGCCTGGTCGTAATCAGGAACATCAATACCCACCTCTCTCTGCGAAACCAGCGCCTTTTTATCTTTGATGTAATACTCGATTGGGTCTTCGATTGTAACAATATGACATGAGCGGGTAGTGTTAATGTAATCTATCATCGACACCGCCGTCGTCGTCTTGCCGCTGCCCGTCGGCCCGACTATCAGCACAAGCCCCTGGCTGCCGTCCGCTATCTTCTTCAGCGTCGCAGGCAGGTAAAGCTGCTCAATCGTCGGCACGTCCGTATTAACCCGCCTTGCCACCAAACTCACCATTCCCCGCTGCCGGAATATATTTACGCGAAATCGGTCCTCCTCCGTTATCCCGTATGAAAAATCCAGCGTCCCGTTCCTGGCGAAAAATTGCTTCTGCTCCTCGCTTAGTATCTCGAAGGTCAACTGCTCAAGACGCTCCTCCGTCAACGTCTCGCCCGTCGTGCTGCGAAGCTCATCCTGTATCCGCAATCTGGCCGGCTGTCCTGCCTTAAGGTGTAAATCACTGGCACGTGTCTTTATCGCCGCTCGGAAAAACTTGTTTATCTCCGGCTCTCGCCCTTGCGATGCGTCCTGCCCAGCAGATTGTTCCGAATCCACCATAATCAAACCGAATTTCGCAGTGATTATATTGTTTCTCGCCCGGTTTTCACGCCCTACGGGGGACATATACCCATTCTATTATAAACTGTTTAATATAGGACATTATCGGCCATTTGTCAACCGCACCCAACGACCTTTTTTTGCCCTCCCATACCACCCTGCGGGCCTCGATTGCCTTTACAATCACCCCGCAGACCTGTATCATATCCTTATTCGCCGATGTAGCTCAATGGTAGAGCACGGCTTTCGTAAAGCCGGGGTTATGGGTTCAAGTCCCGTCATCGGCTCTTGGGTTTTGAACCAATCACTACCGCAAGATGGCTTATCGATAACTAATTTGGAGCTGGATATGAATAACACGGACAAGGCAAAAGCGATTTACAAGGAAGGGTTTTCCTGTGCGCCAGCTGTACTGGCAGCATACTGCGAGCAATTTGGCTTGCAGAAAGATACAGCGCTGAAAATCGCCACCGGCTTCGGCGGCGGGATGCACCTCGACCAGACCTGCGGGGCAGTAACGGGCGCGATTATGGTCATCGGCCTTAAATACGGCAAGATGAGGGCCGACGATAACAAGGCAAAAGAAAAAACTTACGAACTCGTCAAACGATTCGCGAACAAATTCAAAGCACGATATGGCTCAATCGAATGCAAGGCCCTTCTCAACTGCGACATCACCACCCCTGAGGGCATGCAGGAGGCAAGGGACAAAAAGCTTTTCTCCACGATTTGCGCCGAGTATGTAGGCACAGCGGCAGAACTCCTGGACGAACTGCTTGGCTGATTTGGCCGCAAGGCCTTCCCTTTGTCATTCCCGCGAAAGCGGGAATCCAGACAATCCATAAACAACTGGATACCTGCTTTCGCAGGTATGACAAGTCGTTTCGGCCAATTTGAATCACTTGTCTTCTTCTCTTGCCTTTCGCTTGTGAGCAGCTACCATTTTTTTCAAATTAACCTTCGTCATATTGATTGACTGTGCTTGTGCCTTGTAACTTAATTCGCCAAATTCCTTAGTTGGCTTGCCGTTTCGATACTGATGTGTTTTCCGTCTCATAGTTACTTCTCCTTAATCAATTTAAACTCAAATTAAATATCTTCATATTTGCCGTTAGCTAATATTTTGTTTTGCGTTTCTACTAACTTCGATAACTAGGATATGTCCCCCGGTCTATATCTCTTCCAAAAAGAAGCTCAGCTATCTTCTTAGCCCTTGTTTGTACCCAGTTATTTCTCGGAGACGGTTTCAGTGGATGGCACCATCTTGAGAGTTGTGCATAAACCGGTTCGGAAAGTTCCCGATAGTCCTGCTCGGCTAAGTCCTTGCTCAAATTCTTTCCAAGTCCATTTACCCACCGTTCTTTTCCTTTCTTATAGTTGAGTAATTCAGCTATCTGGTTCTCGACTTGGTCTCGTTGACAGTCGGTCTTGATTTTGCGCATATCCTCTGGGATGTGCCTTCTATCGGTGCGACTATCCTTTTGTGACGAAGCATTTATTTCCTGCTCTAGAAGCCAAGTGTCGAGACTATCAGTGCAAAACAGTACTTTTCCGGCAAACAGAACGTGCGGTATTCTTCTAGAAGCGACAAGCTCTCTCAAGAATCGCTCTCCACATCGTAAGTATTCTGCCGCTTCCGGTATTGTTAGCCAATTGCTCCTGATTTTGTCCATGGTATTAGCCCTTTCGTAAATCAGCTTTTATATTGTTAAGTTCTTGCACGGATATTGCCAATTCTATGCACGATATTATGATATGTCCAGGATTTTCTGCGAAAATTTTTTAAATCCAGTTTCATTTTGTATGTAAGTGTTTATGATAAAAAGGGTTATGTTTTCTATAACGGTTGAAGAAAATTTGCTACAATCAAGAAAATGTTCGGGCCGAAATTCTGGATGAGATGCTTGGTTAAGCTATGACAAGGCTGGAAGAGAAATACAAAAAACTAAAGAAGTCGCTTGTCGAACTGGGTACCGTCGTCGTCGCTTATTCAGGAGGCGTCGATAGCACGCTCCTGCTCAAAGTCGCCGTCGATACCCTCGGCGCCAAAAATGTCCTCGCCTGCACAAGCGCAGGAGTCGTCGAGCCGAAGCACGTCCTGAAAAGGGCAAAAAAAATCGCCAAAACCTTACGCATCCAACTCCAAACCATCGACGCAGATGAGCTTAAAGACCCACATTTCGTCGCCAATAAGGCAGACCGGTGCTTTCACTGCAAAAGCCATTTGTGTCAGGAACTGATTGATATAGCCGGAAAAAAGGGGTTCAAACAAGTCATCTTCGGAACAAACCTCGACGACCTCGATGATTTCCGCCCCGGCAACCGCGCAATGAAACTCTTCGGCATCCGCTCACCATTAGCCGAAGCTAAACTCACCAAAAACGACATCCGCGCACTCAGCAGAAAACTCCGCCTCGAAACCGCCGATGTTTCCTCATCGCCCTGCCTCGCGTCTCGGCTTGTTTATGGGTTACAGATAAGCGAGAAACGCCTCAACCAAATCGAAAAAGCGGAAGATTTTCTCAGAACGCTTGGTCTCGTCGAGTTCCGTGTCCGCCATCACGACACCATCGCCCGAATCGAGGTCCATCAGGAGGATTTCAAAAAGGTTACCGCCGAACCAAATCGCTCGCGAATCATCAAAAAACTCAAATCCCTCGGTTTCAAATACGTTGCCATCGACCTCCAGGGCTTCCGCTCCGGCTCATTAAACGAAACCCTCTCCAAAAACGACAAACGCTGACCGCTACGCAAAGTCATTTTTCATTCAACTAAAACCAAAACTCTCGCCGAAATAATAACGTAGGCGACATCGATGCCGTCTATACTTATGAAAACCATAACACTTTCAATAAAACTGTTTTTCGCCCTCGCCCTCGCGTTTTACGCCGGCTGCTCAACCCGGCCGCCAGGCGCCGATTCCTCACCTGCGCTATTCCACGATTCCACTCCCTGCTCCCGTTTCGGCCCCGCTCGCATCGACGTCCTCCCCATCACCTCCATCACACCAACATCCGCTTCCGACCGCGACTCCGCCATCACCGCCTATGTCTGCCTCCTCGACGCCTTCGATTCCCAAATCAAGGCACCCGTCGTTTTCCGCTTCGAACTTTTCCAGCACCTCCAGCGCTCCGCCGACCCCAAAGGCAAACGACTCATCGTCTGGCCTGATATCGACCTGACCGACCCCGCCGTCAACAACAACCTCTGGCAGGACTTTCTCCGTGCCTATCTCTTCTCACTCCCTCTGCAAAAATCCTCCGCCGAAAACTGCATCCTCCACGTAACCTGCGTCTGCCCCTCCGGCAAACGGCTCAACGCCGACTTCATCGTCCGCACAAAACCATAATTAAAAAAATGCGGCAGGCCTAAACCCGCCGCAATTTCATCAACTTAAAACTTCACCCGCCATTCTTTTTGGCGGGTCAAAACTCACGCCCCCACGCTTTGCCCCTGCTGCTTAGTTTGCACGCTCCCACGTTTTGCTTCGCAAACCGAAGCAGGGGGGTGCACTAAGCAACCTGCAGGGGCAGTGGTATGCAACTCAAAACCGACCTAAGGTCGTCCTGAGTGGAGTTGAAGGGTACTAATGACTATCGCCCAACGACTAACAACGAACAACTAACTAAATTCCTAACGATTTCCATACCCGTTTGGTCGCTCTTTATCAGGATAATCGGAGGTATCTACCAACAATGCGGCCTTGTGGATAACTTGTTGATAGTTTTTGCCTTAGATTTGAGCAGGCACCGCAACCGCATCCCCATTTGTTGCCTAACGAACAAAACGATTGAATCGGCGGTTATGGGACAAATGCTAACTCCATTCTAAATAAGAAGTTATGTCGCATTGGAGGGGTGCTATAATGGGCAAGCTGAGTCCAGATATTTAATATGGGTAAAATATTGGCTAATCGCAAGCTCGAACTGTTTTAACAAAATATCAAAGTCAAAGTGGATAACTTCCCGTTTGATGATTTGTTCGAACGTCTGTGACAACGCTTGCCAAGTTGGCAAATCTTGGGAACATCGGCACTTATGAAATCACTGTTTGTCAAAAAACGCGGTGACTTTTTCTTTCAGTTTTTTGCAAGCGGCTTTCGGGTCCGTCGAAGCAGCAACGGCAGAACTGACAGCGATGGTCTTGGCGCCGGCTCGCAGGACGGCGTCGATGTTGTTTTCGTTTATACCCCCGATAGCAACGTGACCAACACCTGTATCTGTTAAAATAGGTAATGCCTGTTTAACATATTCGAGGCCGACGGGTTTCGTATCCGGCTTGGTCGGCGTCGCAAAGACGGGGCCAAGCGAGACATACGTCGGCAGTTCCGCGATTGCCGCATTAAGCTGGGCAGGAGAATGAGTGCTCTTGCCGAAAATCAACGGCGTTAACTGAAGTTTGCGTGCCTGTTCTAACGGCAAATCGTTTTGCCCTAAGTGCACGCCATCAGCGCCGCTCGCTATGGCGATATCAGCCCGGTCATTAATGATGCTTATAACCCCCGCGTTTTTGCACATCTTCACAAATTCACAGGCCACCGCGAAATACCTGTCCGCGTCAATATCTTTTGCCCGCAACTGAAGACAATCAGCGCCACCCGCAATACATTGACCAGTGAGAGTAAAAACATCCGCGGGCAGCTTCAAGCTAATCAGAACATACAGCCGAACCTTGCCGAACCTGACCTGGGCATTGGCGAACAGGGCAATATCCTTTTCGAGTGAGTAGCCGGCGTATCGCAGTCGTTCCATCTCGTCAGCAATGCCTGGCTCATCACTTCGTAGCGACTCTGCGAGGACGCGGAGCGCCTCGGGCAGCCGTTTGCAGGCGGCGGTAAGCGAATCCTTCAAATCCGTCCGGCCAATCGCGCCTTCTATCGTTTGCCCGATACCTACATCGCCGGGCGTATCCCTGCTCGCAAGCAACCGCTCAGCGTTAAGCCGGGCAATTGCCGACGAGAGTTTATGACGCATCTCTTTGGCGCGGCTGCTCAGGGGGGCGCTATTGAGGGTGAATCGGCAGTAATCCTCGATTACCCGAAGCGCTTCGCGCGCCCTGTTAAAATTCGCGTCAACTATCCTGTAGCCGGCTCGTTCCATACTCGCTTGATTATAAGAGATTCCGGCAGATAGGTGAAAAAAAAACAGGGTCGCCCTCCTCCGGACGACCCCTATCTATAGGATAACAAAACCGGCCAAGCCGGTTTTGGCTGCCATTCAATCGGGCGGATGACGACTCCTCCTCCTATCACCGAGCGTTTGAGCGTCCCGCCCAATTATTAATAATCAAAGGCAAAGTGTCGAATGTAGCAAACATTATGCCATTGGGGACAAAGATACTGGTTGCAGAAGCCATACGAGCCTAACGATTTGACATAGATAAAGTTACAAGCCCGGCACTATTACAGAGCACACACAATCCGCTGACATACTTTAGCACTGCGTTGTTTTTTTGCAACATACAATTTTAGGGCAACTTACCCTGTTCGGCATTAGGGTCTATAACTTGTTAATTTAGGACGGATTCTGCATTTATGTTTACAAAAAGCAACGCGGGTATTCTAAAAAGAAACACGGACAGGCGTGAAAGTGTAAGGTATAGGATAAGCCGAAACAGAACCTGAAAAGATTTTTTTAAAAAATTCCCGTTTTTTGTTTGACTTTCTCTACACTTGTAGAGTAAGCTCGTCATTATTAGAGGAATTAAGGAGATTATTATGACAAGAAAGCAATCGGAGCTTACCGCAGGCGAATGGGCAATTATACAGGCCGTATGGGACAACGAGCCATGTGCCGCGCCAACTATTCAGGAATCACTCGAAGAGAAAATCGGCTGGAGCTACAGCACGGTCAAGACAATGATGGACCGGATGGTCGGCAAGGGGCTGCTTAGGACACAGAGGATGCGCAATCTTATCCTTTATAGTTCAAGCATTACGAAAAAAGAGGCGCAAAGCGGAGAGATAATGCGGGCGATGAAGCGCGCGTTTGACGGTGCGCTTACGCCGATGATGCAATTTATGCTGGATAGCAAAAGTTTAACCGAAGATGAGCTGGGTCAGCTTGAAACGATGATAAAAAACAAATCCGCCAAACTAACGGCAGACAAGAAGGAAAAAGCGAAAAGTGGAAGATGAGGAGGAGCACAAAGATATTTGATTGGGAGGCCAGTTTATGGATATTGTAATAGAGCAAATCAATTCAGTGGGTAAGGCATTCGTTGATTTTGCGTGGCCGATGCTGTGGCAAGCCAGCGTGCTGATAGCGATTCTGTTGGCGGCGGACTGGCTGCTGCGCAGAAAGGTGCGGGCGGTATTTCGCTACTGGCTGTGGATGCTGGTGCTGGCAAAGCTGTTTTTGCCGACGACGCTGTCGAGCCCGGTGAGTATAGGTCTGCTGACGGGTAACGCACTACCCACAATCAATATCGCTGCAATTGAACAGCCCGTGGGTGGCGATATTTCAAATATTCTTCCACATTCGCCACGCACAGCGGAGACAGGCAAGGCGAGCGTCGCTTTGCATGCGGAAACGCCGATTCAGAGCCAGGCCGTTACGCCCGCGGCGTCACTGACGCGGCAGGGTGGGATATTCCTGGTTTGGCTGATGGTTGTCTGCGCGATGCTTTTATTGCTTATGCAGCGGGCGGTATTTGTCTGCGGGTTAGTGCGGCAATCAGCGGAAGCAACCGGCTTAATGAACGATGCGCTTAAGTTTTGCTGTAACCAGATGGGCGTCAGACAGACAATCGGGTTGAAGATTTCGCCAAACGCGACAAGCCCGGCGGTATGCGGGCTGTTTCGGCCTGTGATTTTAGTGCCTCAGGGACTCGGCTCAAGTTTAGGGATAAATTCGCTGCGTGTGGTATTGATGCACGAGCTGGCGCATATAAAGCGCGGCGACCTGTGGGTAAATCTGCTACAGACGGTTTTGCAGATTGCATACTTCTACAATCCGCTATTGTGGTTGGCCAACTGGGTGATTCGGCGCGTGCGTGAGCAGGCGGTAGATGAAGCGGTGCAGGTTGCGCTTGGCGAGAGGGCGCAGCAGTACCCTGAGACACTGCTGAATGTCGCACGATTAGCATTTGAACGACCAGCGTTGAGTTTGCGTTTGATTGGTGTTGTCGAATCGAAGAGCGCGCTTACCAGCCGGATTAAAAGGATGCTGACCCAGCCGATACCGAAAACCGCAAAGCTTGGGATAATAGGGTCGCTGGTAGTTTTGCTGCTTGCTGCGGTGTTATTGCCAATGGCAAAGGCGGAAAAAACCGGAGAACAGACGACTAAGAACAGCGAGAGCGCAAATGCACCTTTTTCAGCAAAATTAGATAACGGCGTGGCGGTCGAACTGGTCGGGATTTGCGAGTATCCGCCAGAGAGCAAGAAGTGGTGGCGGCCTGACGGGAAAGAGCTTGCAGAAACATTCAGCGTGAAAGAAACAGGAACAATATCAGCAGGCGGAAAACCATACGTGCTACTGATTAAGACAAGCGGGCCGAACGATACGACTGGTTCGTTCGATATTGAAGATTCGCGAGGAGTTAATTTCCTTAAAGTAGTCGATTCCCAGGGGCTGAAAATAAAAGGGATGCTGGGGCTGAAGGTTTTCATAGATGAGAATCGCAGCGAGACATCTGTCAAAGCAACTTTTGCGGCAGGCCCGTGGACAATGAATATCGGATACAATGGTGTTGGCGTAATGAGCACCGCCAAAGCTGGATACGGTGTTACATTCGCCAGCCCGCAGCAGACCGATAAAGGAGTAACGCTCGTTGTATCGGATGATTTTATCGATTGCGACCGCCAAGTCGTTGCGATTGATGATAATAACGAGGTGCATAAAGGCCTCCATTCCATGGGAGGCGCGGGAAAGATACATCAAACGACTGCTGTGTTCAGCGACATAACACTCGACAAAATTAAGGAATTTCAAATCCAGGCCAGACCATTAAAACGGGTCATATTTCGGAATGTATCACTCAAGCCGGGGGTGAAGACAGACGTGAAGGTTGAGGTTGAAGGGTCGCAAGCGAAAGCAGAAAATGTGCAGCCCGTTATCAGCGCGGCGGAGTTCGCAGACCCAAACAGGACGAACAATGAGGCGTCGATGAAGGTTGTTGTTAAAGACGGCAAGATAGTTGAGAAACAGGTCTCTCCTTTGTCAGTGACAGCTCCCATCGGGAAAAAAGTGGTTGGCATAGGGCCCGGCTGGGATAGATTACAGCGAGTTATCGGAGATAACTATAGAGGTTCAATCGGCGGTTATAGCGACGATGAGCAAAAGTGCGGGGAATACTTCGAGCAGGTTTTGTCCTGGGCAAAACCGGGTGATACTTTTGTAATGATGTTTGCTTTCGACGAGGAAAAATTTGGCCATAGCCAAATGGTCCCCCAAAAATACCAGGACCTACTGCCAAAGCCGTGGCTGGAAATAAAAGAACGGATTGGTCGCGGCGAAGTGGTAGAGCTGAAGGGAAAGGCCCGTGGGTTTGATACAATAGTTCTTGCCGCGCCTACTCTTGATCAACTCGATGAGCTTATAAAATCAACCGAACTTCTGCAACCTTTCAAAACCCCTGCTGTAAAAGTTGAGCCCGAAGGCCTCCGTATTTATGAGGTAAACCGGATGGTAGCGGAATTTTCTGAAAAGGAGGATTTATCGACGCCGGAGGCGGCATACGCGAGCATCAATCGAGTATCGGCCAGCGGCGACCAAGCAGGGTGGCAGCGGGTAAGTGTGAAAGAGCTTGGTGAGAATTTAGCCAAAGAAAGCAAGAGCGGGAAAAACAAGGTTGAGCCGGAATGGGCAAAGGTATTGATGAACGCGAAGATTATTGAGGTGCAGATATGCGACGGCAATACGGCCGTGGTATTTGCAGAGCTTCCTCAGGCATTTTCAGCTAAGCCGATACAAAAGCCAATTGACATTCGGCATCTAAAACTCGATGACGGCAAATGGCTGAACACAGGCAATGACCGCGTCTGGACAATTGAAGAGGCAAGGGCGCAGTTCGACAAGTTGTGTGGAACCACCGCGGGGGCGATTAACGAGCAAAGCAGAACGCTGCATCAATAACGGGCGAATTCACCTGCGGGGTGGTTTTTTGCGGTAGTACGGTTATAATGGCGCTCTGTTTTTCAGGGTGCCATTTTTATGCGTAGATTCGACAAGCTCACCACAAACAAACGTATCGCCATACTGGGTTCGACGGGGTCGATAGGAACGACCGCACTGCGGGTTATTGACGGGCTGAATGATTTGCCCAAAGATAAATCGCCGCGGTTTGAGGTTGTTGCGCTTAGCGGCCACAGCAATATAAAGCTGTTGGCTGAGCAGGTGCGGCAATACAGGCCCAAGTACGTGGCGGTAAGCGATATCGATTGCGTTGAGGAATTTCGCCGGCTCATCGAAGGGTTGGATGTAAAGGTTCTGGCGGGGGCGGAGGGGCTGACTGAAATTGCGGGACTTGAAGAAGTGGACACGGTTCTGGCGGCGGTTGTGGGGGTTGCGGGGTTATCGGCGGTTTTGGCGGCGGTTCGCAAAGGCAAGAGGATTGCGATAGCGAACAAGGAGCCGCTTGTTATAGCGGGCCAGTTGATTACCGCGGAGGCAAAGAAATATGGCGCGGAATTACTGCCGGTGGATAGTGAGCATTCGGCAATATTCCAGGCGCTGCAGGCGGGCAGGCACGAGGAGGTGGCCAAGATAATCCTGACGACATCAGGCGGGCCATTCAGGAAGGCGAATCCTGCGGGGATACCGAACGCGAGCATTGAGCAGGTTTTGGCGCATCCGGTATGGCGGATGGGGCCGAAGATTACGGTGGATTCGGCGACGATGATGAACAAGGCGCTGGAGATAATCGAGGCGCGATGGCTTTTTGACGTGCCAGCGGAAAAAATCGAAGTTATGGTTCATCCCGAGTCGATAGTTCATTCAATGGTGGAGTTTATGGACGGCTCGGTAATTGCGCAGATGGGAAGCCCGGATATGTCTCTTCCGATTCAATACGCACTGACATATCCGCTGCGTCTGCCCGGTTCAGCGAAGAAGCTTCAGCTTGACCGGCTGAAGACGCTGACGTTTGAGAAGCCAAACCCGCGGGTATTTCCCGCGATAGAGATGGGTTTTGAGGTTGCTCAAAAGGGCGGGACGGCCGCGGCGGTATTTAACGCGGCGAACGAGGCCGCCGTCGAGCAGTTTCTGGCGGGCAGAATAAAATTCGGAAATATCGTTGAACTTGTCCGGCGATGCTTAGATAACTACATTGTCAAAATGGATGACCACTGGCAAGATGCCCGTGACACGAACGCATCACTTGAAGAATTATTAGAGGCGGATGCCTGGGCCAAAAGAGAGGTAATGGAATGTCTGAAAAATCATCAGCTTCGATGAAAATACACACCCGCACAATTTTGCTGGCTATGGTGGTCGTCGCGACCCTTGTTCTTATTATACGCAATATCGATGTCTCTAAAAACATCCTGCTGGTGCTGCTGGGTTTCGGGGCGGTTGTGCTTGTCCACGAATTCGGGCATTTTGTTGTCGCGAAGATGTGCGGGATAAAGGTGGAGGCGTTTTCGATAGGTTTTCCGCCGATTCTGTTAGGCATAAAGAAGGCGAACCTAGGCTGGCGGATACGCATTCTGCCTGAGTTATTGCGCGATGCTCGTCTCGGCGAAGACGACGTCGAAGTCGCAGAAGGAACAGAGGCGCCGAGCCATAGCGGGGAAGGCGAGGATTCCGAAGACGGGCTTTTAAGTTTCACGGTGGGTAAAAAAATTCTGCCTGGGGAAACCGAATACAGGATAGGACTTATCCCCTTTGGCGGTTTTGTCAAAATGCTGGGGCAGGATGACGTGGGGCCCACGAAGGTCAACGATGACCCGCGGTCGTATGCGAATAAGCCGGCGCTGGCTCGTGCAGCCGTATTGGCGGCCGGAGTGACATTTAACGTGATAAGCGCAGCAATAGTGTACATGATAGTATTCCTGATGGGCATAGGGCTGCTGGCGCCGATTGTGGGCGGCGTTAAACCTGGTTCGCCCGCCGAAAAGGCCGGCATCAGGTCGGGAGATGAGGTTATTGAGGTCGCGGGCGACAGCGGCCGACTGGATTTCAGCGACATTATGATGGCCGCGGTGCTTTCCGCCAAAAACGAGGCAATCCCGCTCAAGGTCCGCCGCACCGACGGCACAATCGATGATATCTCATTGGCCGCAGAGCAACTTCCCGGCGGGCAGTTCCGCGAGTTCGGCATCCAAAGGGCCTATAGCTTAACCGTTGCGAAGCTCTTACCCGAAGACGCCAACCGGCTGTTTGAAAACACAGGTTTGCTGCCCGGCGACCGCATCAGGACCGTCGCGGGCGTGGACGTCAACAACCACTGGCAGATAGAGCCGATAATCGAGAGCTCCTTTGAGCCGAACATTACGCTTTTGGCGGAACGGCGAGAAGCATCGGGCCAGTCGCGTCTTATCGAAGGTCGGCTCGCCCTGAGTTTTATGTTTACGCCTGCGGAGAACTTTGTCGGGGAATCCGAAGCCAACCTCGCCAATATTTGTTCTATGACGCCTCGACTTAGGATAGCAGCAGTATCGGAGGAGCCGAAGTCGTTTAGGGAATGGTTCCTGCGGTTGTTTGGTATCGGTAATGAAAGACAACGACTGAAGCGTGGCGATATTGTAGTCGAGCTGGCCGACGTAAATAATCCGACGTTTACCGAGATGCGCGAAATTACCAAGGCACACGAAAACAACGACCTTGCGGTTACGGTTCTTCGCACGGACGCCAATGGCATTGAGAAGCGTCTGACCGTGTCGGTGATTCCCCGGAGGGAATCGGATTCCAACCGGGTGGTCATAGGTATACTGCCTGAACTTGATACGGAGCATCCGGTAGTCGCCAAGACCATCGCGACCGAACGGCATCCTAATCCGCTTGCAATTCCTCGTGGTGCGACAATAACCGCCATCGATGGCGTTGAGGTCTCAAATTTCTACGACGTTGCCCGCCGACTAAAACAGAATTCGAATCAGCGCATTACGATTGACTGGCGGCTTGACGCACAGACGGCCGGCAACACGATCGTTGACGTCGGCGAGAAACGGGATGTTGTCACCGCATACGCTTTCGTCGAGCAGCCAGTGCCGTTTGCGGAGCTGGAACGGCTATACAAAGCCGACGGGCCTGTTGACGCGATACGGATGGGATACAAACGCACAAAGACGTTTATCATTCAGACGTATGTTACTTTGCATCGACTGGTGGGGGGGCTTGTAAGCCCCAAGCAGCTTATGGGACCGGTGGGCATCCTGACGTTCAGCTACCGCATCGTCGCGGCGCAACCGTTCATTTATTACATTTATTTCCTCGGCCTTATAAGCGCATCCATCGCGGTGCTGAATTTTCTGCCGCTGCCGCCATTTGACGGCGGGCTGACGGTGCTGCTGCTGGTAGAGAAAATCAAGGGTTCGGCAATAAGCGTGCGAACACAGGAAATTATCGCTTACGTGGCCTGGGGGCTGGTCGGTTCGCTTATGCTGTATGTAACGTTCAACGATATTTTGCGACTTATTTTTGGGTTCTTTGTCTGACGATAACGTAAAGGACTCATAAATTCAGAAAGGATTCTGGTAATGACAATGACGCTTGAGAAGCTAACATCGGAGACCTATCACGACAACCTGCAGGCGGCGCTGATACAGTTTGACCCTGAAATCCACAAGCTGATAACAAAAGAATATGAGCGATTGCAGGGGACAATACAACTTTTGGCGGCGGAAAATCAGTGCTCGCGGGCGGCGTTGGCGGCACTCGGTTCAATCCTGCAAAACAAGACCTGTGAGGGATTCCCCGCGGCCCGGCTTCACGGCGGCAGCAGCGTGATGGACGAGGTCGAGGGGCTGGCCATCGAGCGCGCCAAACGGGCGTTTGGCGCCAAATACGCCAACGTCCAGCCGCATTCAGGCACAACGGCAAATCAAATCGTAATAACCGCCCTGCTCAGGCCGGGCGACAAGATACTGAGTATGGCGACGAGCCACGGCGGACATTATTCACACGGCTTTATAGATTCAATCACCGCAAGATTTTTCGAGATTGAAAGTTACCACGTTGACAGGGACACGTTTCTTCTGGACTATGACGAAATACGAAAGCAGGCAAGACGATTCGGGCCAAAATTGATTATCTGCGGAGCGAGCGCATATCCTCGCGCAATCGACTTCGCCAAGTTCAGGCAAATAGCCGATGAGGCGGGAGCATTATTGCTTGCGGATATTTCGCATTTGTCGGCGCTGGTTATGGGGGGAGTTCACGCATCTCCAATCGATTACGCTCATCTGACAACCACCAGCACCTATAAGCCCGGCGGGCCGAGGGGCGGGCTGATTTTGTCGGGCAAGGATTACGACCGCAAGATTAAAACAGCGACCGGAGAAATGCAATTGTGGCAGTTGATAGAAAAGACGACGTTCCCCGGCATTCAGGGGACACCTTACTTCAGCAATATCGCCGCCAAGGCCGTATTTTTCAAAGAGGCCGTGTCGGAACAATACAAGGCGAGGCAATTTAAGGTGGTGGAAAACGCGAAACGTCTGGCCAATGCGCTACTTAAAAAAGGGTACAACATTCTCACCGGCGGCACCGACAATCACCTGATGCTTGTCAACATTGCCGACAACCCGTCTCATCTCACGGGACTCAGCGCCCAACAATGCCTCGAACAATGCGGCATAGTCGTCGATAAAATGCTTTTGCCTTATGATGATAACCCTAATGGCCCAAGCGGCATACGATTAGGCACACCTATTATTACGAAAAATGGTATGGGCACAGCTGAAATCGACCTGATATCTGAGCTTGTCGATACGGTGCTGAGCAATTTGAAGTCCTCAGGTCACGCAATCGACCAATCGGTTGCAGACCATGTCAGGAGCCAGGCAAAAGACCTGGCTAACGAATTTCCTCTCCGCTGACACGACCCCGTGTTTGTAACGGTTATGGCGTATTTGGCCCGTGTTGTTATAATAAAGGCGTATTTCAGGGCAAAGCTCGCTCTGATGCTTCGTTTATAATTGACCTCGTCTCACGGGGACGGAGTCCGAAAAAACCGATGGAAGCCAACGGCAGGTAATCGATGAAGCTTATAAAGAAAAACATGGTTGCAAATTTTGCCGGGAATATGTGGCAGACCCTGATTGGACTGATTTTTATCCCGCTTTATATTAAATTTCTTGGGATGGAATCCTGGGGGCTGATTGGTATTTTTGCCGCGATACAGAGCATGTCAGGTATTTTAGACCTGGGTATGAGCAACACCCTGAATCGTGAAATGGCCCGCCTGTCTGCACTGCAGGGCCGGGAACAGGAAATGCGTAATCTTGTCCGGACGTTGGAAGTTATTTACTGGAGTGTCGCTGTGTTTGCCGGGATTACCGTAGCGTTATTATCGCCGGTTATTGCGCATCACTGGATCAAAGCGGAGCAGTTATCCAGCACAACCGTCGCACAAGCGCTTTTAATGATGGGCTTGGCAATAGCCCTCCAGATGCCGATCGGATTTTACTCCGGAGGGCTGATGGGGTTACAGAGGCAGGTCCTGCTTAACGCGATTAACATTGGTATAAGCACATTACGCAGCGCCGGCGCCGTCCTGATTTTGTGGCTGGTTTCTCCGACAATTCAGGCCTATTTTTTATGGCAAATCGTCGTCAATATAATAAATGCATTTCTTTTGGCGATGTTTCTTAAGCGCCGACTCTCGTTTGGCAACAATAAAGCAGTTTTTCAAAAGCAACTGCTCGAGGGGATTTGGAAGTTTGCCACCGGAATGAGTGGAATTGCCATTCTCGGAGTAATTCTTACCCAAATGGACAAGGTGATATTAAGCAAGATGCTCCCGCTTAAAATGTTTGGTTATTACACTCTTGCCTGGACAGTAGCGACGAGTCTTGGTGGCCTCTTCACGGCGGTATTTAGCAGTATTTATCCGAGATTGACGCAATTAGTTTCTATTAACGACCAAGATGAACTGAAACGACTCTATCATGAAAGCTGTCAGTTTATGTCGGTTCTGATTCTGCCTGCTGCCATTGTTATTGCCTTATTTTCCAAAGAACTCCTCCTTTTGTGGACACAGAACCCAACAACGACAGAGAACACCCATCTCCTGGTAAGCATTCTGGTTTGCGGCACGGCCATTAACGGAGTAATGAATCTCCCCTATGCGCTACAACTGGCATTTGGCTGGACCAGATTATCCGTTTTTAAAAATATAATCGCGGTGATTATACTTGTTCCGCTAATTATCTACATGACAAAGCACTATGGTGTGACAGGCGCAGCCAGCGTATGGGTAATGTTACATACGGGACTTTTTTTCTTTGAGATCCCAGTAATGCATCATAGATTATTGCGTAAAGAAATGTGGCGATGGTATTTGCAAGATGTATGCCTTCCGCTCGCAGTATGCATATTTGTCGCCGGCATTGGTCTAATATTTATTAGCGTACCGACGTCTCAATTTATGATGCTTTTATATTTAATGATCGTTTCGGCCTTAACACTCGGAACAACGGCAATTATAACCCCTGTAACAAGAACGTGGCTGTTTATGCAGTTATCAAAAATCAAATTTATAAGAAACGGAAGAGCGTTTATTCCCAAAACTCGGGCATAAGAGGGTCTAATGAAACGCTTAACACTGGTAAATGTCAGCAAAGGCTTTGAGCGAGGAATTGTTCCCCTGGGACTGATGTCCATATCGGCTTATTTAAAGAAATATGGTAATTTTCACGACATTCGCCTCCTGGATTCAAATTGCCAGGATATCTATCAATCTTTCGAACCCACCGACATCGTCGGTATCGGTGCTGTTACACAAGATATTAAAAATGCGATTCATTTTGCAGAATTTGTAAAATCAAAATCAGACATACCGGTGGTTTTGGGCGGAGTACACATCTCAACATACCGTAAACTTCCCGAACCCTTTGATGTGGGCGTCATCGGCGAGGGCGAAGATACCATGCTGGAGTTGATGCAGCTGTCGGATTTTTCCAAGGATAATCTGAAACGGGTAAAAGGTATTTGTTATAACGAGAAAGGCACGACTGTTTTTACCGAACCTCGGGAGCTAATAACCGACCTTGATAAAATTCCAATACCCGACAGGGACCTGGCCAATCTTGATTTTTATCTGCAAAAAAGACAGATTATTCCATACCATAAGGGACGTTCATTGACGATGATAAGCAGTCGGGGATGCCCGTTCAACTGCGTTTTTTGTTCGACCAGACTTCACTGGCAAAAATTCAGGGCATTTTCAGCTGAACGTGTGATTGAAGAAATTGAACTTCTTATACGAAAATATAATGTTGAGATAATACATATATTTGATGATCTCTTTATCGCTGACAAGAAACGGTTGTCGAAAATTCATAAGCTTATAGTCGAGAGAGGAATTAATAAAAAAGTAAAATTCATGTGTTTAGTCAGGTCGGACATGATTGATGATGTTACCATGAAAATGCTAAAAGAGATGAATGTTGTCATAACCGGAATTGGAATGGAATCTGGTTCTCCCGATATGCTCGAATATCTTAAGAGACGAACCACTACCATAGAGGATAATCGTCGCGCTATCGAACTTGCCAACCGCTACAACATTCCGACCATGGGGTCATTCATGTTGGGAAGCCCGGGGGAAACGGAAGATGAACTGCTTGAAACGCTAAAATTTATCCGGAGTTATCGCTACTCTCCTTTTTTGACTCCGTTATCCTATATTTCTACCGCTTTTCCAGGTACGGAATTTTGGAATTATGCAAAAGAGAAGGGGGTTGATGTCGAGGATTTTGATCATATCGCCATGGATATACCCAACAACCCTGAGCCACTGAAAAAGGCCCCGCTTCTGACAGATATTCCGGTGGACAGGTTTTTTACCATTGCCCGCCTTTTTGCAAAGGAAACCGCATATGGAGGAATTAAGCGGTACATTTTTTTACCTAAAAGCCCTTTTAGTTTGATTTGGGCATACCTCTCGGGTATTCGCTTGGAGAAGAGTATTACTAAAGGTATTGTAGAGGTAACAAGGATTGTTCTGTGCTTTATTAAATATAAACGTGCTATGCCCATGGTGAAATAATCCGGGTGAAAGAAAAACGGTATGAACAAAAAAATTCTATTTGTTTCTCACAGAAAAGCACGGTGCGGCGTATATGAATTTGGTAAAAGCATTACCGATGTATTGCAGCATTCACAGCGTTATCAATTTATACGGGTGGAATGTTCGTCATTAGGTGAATTGCAAACGGCTATTGTCAAATATGCTCCTGCCGGCATTATTTACAATTATTATCCATCGGTATTGCCATGGGTGGCAACCAGAATTGCTCCTAAGCTTTGGAAAAGCAATATTGCCTCCATTCCAGTTCCTCAAATTGGTATCATACACGAAATAACACAGCTTGCAGCTGATACGGCAACTAATTACAGAAATACATTTTTACCTAATGGTTTCGCCCATTTGGCCAATTCATTGTTTGATTTTTACATTGCGCCAGATCCAACTCTGTTATTGCTAAATCCTATTGTATATAAAACAGGAAGGATGATACCATCATATCAAAATAATTTTCCGCTTCCTTCGAAACCTGTTATCGGCAGTTTCGGCTTTGGCACTCCTAAAAAAGGATTCGAAAAAATTGCGCAAATGGTCCAAGAGGAATACGATGAAGCTGTTATCCGTTTCAATATTCCTTCTGCGGATTTCGGTGATGATAAAGATGGTGTTAAAGCAAGGGACATTGCAGAAAAATGCAAATCGCTGATCACCAAACCAGGTGTTCAGTTAATTGTTACTCACGAGTTCATGGACGACAAAGCCATATTGGATTTTCTGGCACAAAATACGGTTAATGTATTCTTATATGAACATGATGAGACAAGCGGCAAGGGATTGTCGAGTGCGATCGATAATGCGATGGCAGTGCAAAGACCCATTGTTGTTTCGGATGGTGTAATGTTCAGGCATGTTTTTGACGTCGAGCCATCCGTATGCATCACAAAAAATAATCTGAAAACAATTATTCAGAACGGTTTTGCGCCATTAGAGAAGCACTATAATGAATGGAATGCAGAAAACCTTTTATGGGAATACGAAAGAATACTAAATTCGGTTTTTGCAAAACAACAAAACTCATCAAAACCCAAAAAAGGTATTATCAGAACGCTGCGATCGAAATGGAACAGGCTGTTTTCAATGCCAAACAAGACATTCACCTGGTTAAGAAATTCAGATAAAGCAACAGAAGACGATATGAAAGTGGACCGTTCCGCGCGATATCAGCCGATACAAATTCCCATGAACATATCTTTAAATCGCATTTTGGATGATAAGGCCCGCGAATTGTACACGCCCGCTATCACCAAATTAAAGGAGCTTGCGCCAAAAACAACGTCAAAAAAAATTGCTCGAGCCAACGTACAACAGGCATTTGTGTTTGATACCGTGTATCGTTATCTTTCTCAATATAAAAATCCCAAGCTTTTATGCGTAGGATGTTACGAGGACACGGCCTCCATGAGTTTGAAAAAAATGGGGTACGCCGTCGAGGAAATAGACCCGATGATTAATTATTACCTGCAGGAATATTTTACAAAACCGACCACGTTGAAAAATTCATACGACATTATTTTTTCGACTTCGGTAATCGAACATGACCCGGACGACGAGTCATTTATAAGGTGTATTTCTGATTTGCTGGCGCCCGGCGGCGTGGCCGTAATAACATGTGACTACAAAGACGGATGGAAGCCGGGCGAACCCAAACCGGAGGTTGATGCGAGGTTCTATACAAAGCATGACCTGAGAGATCGCCTGTTGCCATTGATGAGTAATTGCCATCTGGCAGATGAACCGCAATGGGACTGTCCCAACCCCGATTTTAATTACTTAGGAAAATATCAATATACTTTTGCAACTTTTGTTGTAAAAAAGAATCAATAAATACAAATACCTTCAAAATAAAAATTGCAATTTGAAATGTTGCAGGTAATTAGTTAAATATACTTGATTGCATTAGGTTCTTGAGAACCGGCGTAAATGATTGGTGTGTGCATCGAACAAATAAACGACTCGTGAACATGAGAAGCAAAACCCGGATAACATGGATTGCATTCGAAAGAAGAGTAAAAAACAGATTCTTAAGAATCCCGCTAATTTTGAAACTTACAGGTTATTTTAGGGCATAAGGGACCAGAAGCTATGTCTCTCACCTCGCTTTCTATATGCATCCCAACATATAACTTCGGCAAATTTATCGGCGAGACTCTTGAAAGTATAATTTGCCAATTAACTGACGACGCAGAGATCGTAGTGCTCGATGGAGCATCTACGGATAATACGCCGGATATTGTGCGCCAATTTCAAGCGAACTGTCCAAACCTGAGATATCATCGACTCGATAAAAGAGGTGGAATTGACCGCGACATGGCAAAATCGGTTGAATTGGCTAATGGCGAGTATTGTTGGCTGTTTAGCAGCGATGACATAATGAGACGAGGCGCAATCGCAAAGATACTCAGTCAAATTAAACACGGACACGACCTGTATCTGTGTCAGCATACGAATTGCACTTTCGACATGAAATTTGTTAGCGAGCATCCTGTGTTGAGGTCCAATGAAGAGGTTGAGTTTAACCTTACAAACCAGTCGGACCGGCAACGTTATTTCGAGCTTGCAACCACTACTGAGGCGTTTTTCAGTTTCTTGGGCGGGATTATCATAAAGAAATCGAAGTGGGACTCTGTTCCAATAAATGAGATGTTCGTGGGAAGCTGCTGGGGACATGCGGCAAGGATATTTGAACTGATATCGATGGGGCTTACGGTAAAGTACCTTGCCGAACCACTTCTTGACCGTCGCGGAGATAACGATTCTTTCGCTGACAAGGGCGTTGTAAATCGTTTCAGAATAGCAATAGACGGTTATCATAAGATAGGAGATGTTTTCTTCGGGCATAAGAGCTATGAGGCATATCATATCAGGAGAGTGATTCGCTACGAGTTTAATATGCGAAACTTTCTGGAGGCGAAATTGTCATGCTGGAGTAATCCATCTCGTGAAGACAGGAGTATTCTCGATTCGCTCTTTCGTAAAACATACAACGATAACCCTTTGCTTTACTATTTAAAATTATTCATATACAAATATTCACCCAATTGGCTGCTTTATACAACGAAGAAGGTTTGCTCCAAGATAAATAAATACAGGAAAGTGCCGTAATGCTGGAGTTCGCAAAACCATGACAAAACCTCTTTTGTCCATATGCATTGCTACCTACAACCGCGCTGAGTATATTGGAGAAACGCTGGAAAGCATCATTCCTCAAGTAACGGATGAGGTAGAAATTGTTATAGTTGACGGCGCTTCAACTGACAACACAAGCAGCGTAGTCAAACATTATATTGAAGTATGTAAACAGATTAATTATATACGGCTTCCGTCCAAGGGGGGTATTGACCAGGATTTCTGTAAAGCGGTTGAATATGCAAAAGGCGAATACTGCTGGCTCTTTCCGGATGACGACCTGCTGAAATCCGGCGCCATAAGCGCAGTGCTGAAGGAAGTCGTTAAAGGGTATAGTTTGATTGTTGTAAACGCCCAGGTAATGGACAAGGATTTTTCGAAGGTCCTTGAAAATAAACGTCTCCAGATGGATACAAATGAAATATACTCAGAATCTAAGATAGAGTTGCTATTTAATCGTGCTGTCTCATATATGTCTTTCATCGGCTGCGTTGTAATAAATCGCAATTTATGGCTACAGCGAGAGAAGGAGCGTTATTTTGGCACCGAGTTTATTCATGTGGGCGTTATTTTTCAGGCCCCTTTGCCTGCTCCGGTACTGGTAATTGCGGAACCGTATATCACGATCAGGCTTGGTAATGCTCAATGGACGCCGCGAGCATTTGAGATATGGATGTACAAATGGCCCAATCTCCTTTACTCATTTACCCATCTTTCGGAGCAAGCCAAGCAGGAATATCGAAAGACGCAGTCCTGGCTCAGATTGAGAAACATTATTACATTCAGGGCAATGGGAGGATATTCACTAAAAGAATATCAAAAATGGTTTACATCAAAAGATTCGCCTTTGTGGTGGAGGTTCATTGTGTTGTTTATAGCTATAATGCCGGCCTGTCTTGTGAACCTGTTCCTGCTGTCATACTTCAAAATGATGTGGGGGTTTGTTGCATTGTTTATAGCCATAATGCCGGCTTGTTTTGCAAATCTGTTCGTGCTATCATATTTCAAAAAGATAAAGAAAGAAGCGCTGATGAACATTTATGCTCTTGAGAGCAATGAGAATAGTATTATGAATATTATGAGAAGAAAAGGCCGTTGACAATCTCATAAATAGAATAAAAGGAGGCGATATGCATTTGATTCACAGGAAAAGTTGTAGGGTTTGTGCTTCCACTGCTCTGACACCCGTAATAAACCTTGGCGATCAATACCTGCAGGGTTCATTCGTCAAACCGGGCAAGGAAATGCCTCCCATGAGAAAAATTCCTCTGTCACTTGTTCGATGTGATCCTACCAAAGACGAAAAAGCATGTGGCCTTCTGCAAATGGAACATACAGTGCCACCTGAAGTTTTATACTCCGCCTATTGGTATCGTTCGGGAACGAACAATACCATGAAAAAGCACCTCAAGGGCATTGTTGAAGAGGCCGTTTCGATGCTTAATAAATCGAGTGGTTCAGTCCTTGATATCGGGTGCAACGATGGAACGTTATTTAACTTTTACCCGGAAGGATTCCGAAAATACGGGGTTGACCCATCCGATGTTGCTCAGGAGATTGACAAAAAGACGGCGACAGTCATCCAGGATATATTTCCATCGGATGAACTTCTGAACTGTTTACACGGGACAAAAATGGACATTATTACCTCCATCGCGATGTTTTACGACCTGGAGGATCCCGTTGCGTTTGCTAATGGCATAAAAAACATCCTTGCGCCGGAAGGCATCTGGATTTTCGAGATGTCCTATATGCCCCTGATGCTGAAAATGACCTCATACGATACGATTTGCCATGAGCATCTGGAATTCTACAGCTTGGCGGTTATCGAATATATTCTAAAAAAGAGTGGTATGAAAGTCCTCAACGTAACGCTCAACGACATCAACGGCGGTAGTTTGCGCTGCTACGCAACACACATCACAAACTTCAAATATAAGAATGAACAATACTTTCGAAATATCCAGGCGATGCATCGGGCCGAGTTCGACCTCGAATTGGACACGGATAAACCATACAAAAACTTCCAGGATAGAATCAATGTCCACCGGGACGAATTAGTCGCTTTACTAAAGAAACTTAAGACGGAAGGCAAAAAAATTCATATCTACGGTGCGTCGACCAAGGGTAATACCATCCTGCAATGGTGCGGTATCGACAACAAAATTATCGACTGTGCCGCAGAAAGGAGCCCCGAAAAGTATGGCGCCCACACCCTGGGTACAGATATTCCAATTGTTAGCGAGGCGGAGTCACGCAAGCTGAATCCTGATTACTACCTTGTGTTGCCGTGGCATTTCAAGGACGAGTTCATCGAACGGGAACGGGAAATCCTGGAGCGAGGGACACGACTGATATTCCCGCTTCCCAAGATAGAGATCGTTTCCAGGGGAAAGGTGCCTGGCCGGTGAAAGCACTAATATTCGGCGCCAATGGACAGGATGGATACTATCTGTCTGAGGCTTGTCGCAAGCGACAGATAGAGGTTGTCGGCATATCACGAAGCGGCTCCTGGATACACGGCGATGTCGCTTCACCTGAAACGGTAGAAAAGCTTATTCGCGGTCATCGTCCGGAGATGATATTTCATCTTGCGGCCACATCAACAACCAGCCATGATGCAATTTATGAGAATCATGCCGCCATCGGCACCGGGACTATTAATATACTGGAATCTGTCAAGCGATGGTCTCCAGGCAGTAAAGTATTCATTACAGGAAGCGGGTTGCAGTTTATCAATAATGGGAGGCCAATATCCGAGACGGACCCATTTGACCACAGCAGTTCTTATGCGGCGGTCAGAAACTATTCGGTATATCTGTCACGATACTTCCGCAACATCGGCGTCCAGACGTATGTCGGATACCTTTTCCATCACGAAAGTCCGTTACGGGGAGCACAGCACCTCTGCCAGAAAATTGCTCAGGCAGCGCGACGAATTGCCGAAGGAAGTGAGGAAATTCTTGAGGTAGGTGATATTTCCGTAAGGAAAGAGTGGACGTTTGCTGAAAATATCGCAGAAGGAATTATTACTCTCATTGGGCAGAATCAGGTATTCGAGGCAACTATTGGCTCAGGACATGCATATTCAGTCGAAGATTGGCTTAATGAATGTTTCAAGCTAATTAATAAAGATTGGCGACACTACGTCAGACAGAAGACAAACTTTAAAGCAGAGTATCAGATATTGGTCTCAAATCCTGCAACAATTAACTCGTTAGGATGGCAAGCTACTACAACAATAGGTGAATTAGCAAAAATCATGTTGAGCCATCAAGATGCGAAGTAATTTATTTGCAGCTGAAAAGAATGTGAATCCGAACAGGGAATACAAAAATGCCTGAGGTTAGTGTCGTCATACCTGCGTTCAACGCCGGCGGATTCATCAACAGGACAATAAACAGTGTCCTTGCGCAAACCTATAATGGCTACGAGGTTATTGTCGTTGATGACGGCTCAACCGACAATACGGCCGAGGTAGTTAAAAGCTATGGCACGAAAGTGCGGTATATTTACCAGCCCAACGCAGGCGATGGCCCCGCAAGAAACACGGGTATAAATGCGGCAAAGGGTAAGTGGATAGCGTTCCTCGACCACGACGACGAATGGCTGCCGGAAAAACTGGAAAAACAAATTGAAATCCTGAAAGAAAATCCTGACTTGAAATGGTGTTCCTGTAGCTATTATAAACAATCTTATCAGAAAAAAATTGTCTTTGGAGACCAGGCAAAATTAAAATATTGGTTGAACAAAAAAGATTATTTTGAAAATTATTTTAAGGCTTTAAATTCAAATCAATGCACTTTTATTACAAGTACGATGGTTGTTGAGAAAAAAGTTTTTGAAATTGCGGGTTTTTACGAATCGTGCTGGAGCAGATGCGCAGACCTGGATATGCAGTGGCGAATCGCTTATATTTTCCCCAAAATAGGGTTTTGTGTGGAGCCCCTGGCACGCGTATATATGGAAAAGCAGGATGCCATCTCAAACAAACTAAGACTCGAAAGTAAAAAGGGGACTGACATACAGAATATGCTCCTCCGGCACATAGAGCTGGCAAAAAAATATCCTCCAAACGACGATTTTGTTCTTTATGCAAAAAGAACTGCAAGAGACGCTTTAGTATCCGCCATCTTCAATGGGCATAAAAAACACGCACGTGAGTTTATAAAAAAACTGGACGTTTTGTTCGCACCATACTGGAAGCCGCTTACATACTGTCTGACCATTGCCCCCAAAATAAATTCCGCTGCTTTGAAGTTTGGAGCATATATTTATTACAAGTTAGGACTCGAAAAAGACATATCCAGAAGATGGATACCCTGAAAAACCTTAAGAAGCAAAACCAATTAAAGCTTAGGGGATTTTGAAAAGTGAGTGTCAAATTATCTGTAATAATCGCCTCTTATAATCATGAAAAATTTATCGAGCGAACGCTAAAAAGCCTTGAAGAACAGACTTTTCAGGACTTCGAAATAATATTAATTGATGATGGAAGTACTGACAGAACTGTCGAGATGGCGAAAAAAGCAAACTCAAGAGCCCAGATTTTTGTCCAACAAAATCAGGGGGTAGATGCAACCAGAAACAGGGGCATAGAATTATCAAAGGGTAAATATATTTGTTTTGTGGACAGCGACGATATGTCGGCCCCGGAGAGATTTGAACGCCAGATTGCGGTCATGGAAAATGACCCTGAAATAGGACTGGTGTATTCTGATGCGTATATGGTCGACGCGGAGGACAATATCATAGGTAAATTTAGCGATGTTTATCCGGTTGTCCCGGGTAATCTTGCGGAGGCACTCGTTGCACATTATTGTTTCGTGCCTAATGCCACGGTAATGGTCCGAAAAGAAACTTTTCTAAAAACAGGCCCTTTTGACCCTACGAGAAACGCAATAGAGTACATGAAATGGATTGAAATTGCATTAATCAGCAAGACCTATTACGCCCCTGAGCTCCTTGCCTATGGGAGAAGACATGAGACTAATACTTCTAAAATCATTAAAAAAGCGGAATGGTCCGCCAAAACACGTGATGCGCTGTCAAAGATATTAAACAAGTACCCTAATCTAAGAAAATCTGTTGGGGAGAAAGCTATTTGCAGGAGATTTTCCCGCTCTTATTTTGTATCCGGCTTTTATCTGGCATCTGAGGGCAATCTGACAGAAGCGAAGAACTATTACTGGACTGCTTTAAAGAAATATCCTTTTGACCCGGTTAACTGGGGCGGGGTTATATTAATATCGCTGCCTTGCAGGAAGTTTATTGTTGGTATTCATAATTTTATAAAAAAGAAGAAACTTCCATGGTGATAGCTTGAATTAGCTGGCAATAACCACATACGCCCATGGAATGCCCATCCAGGAGTTCAGGTCGATAATTAAAATTTCTTTAAAGCCGGCTTCGCGGAGTTTATCGCAAATCTCGCGTTTACTGTAATTATATTTGCTGATGCCCCGCAACAATCGGGCAGCAGTAATATAAAGATAGCCGAAACCATATTTCGAAACAATAGTGGTAACTATCTCGCCGTTTTCTTTCAGCGCAAACCTCGCCTGCTTAAAGAAATCATCCAACTGCTCCGGATTCAGATATTCAGTCATCCATGTCGAGAAGACCATATCGAAGCTGTGCGCCTCGACTAATTCCGCAAATCGCGTAGCGTCGCCCTCGTGCAGTTTTATCGGCAGCTTGCAAAGATGCGGATTGCGGTCAATACCGACGACCTCATTATCGTTTAACAGTAATTTCGTATATCGCCCGCTGCCGGGGCCTACGTCCAATATCTTTTTTTCTTTTATCTGTGAAATAAACGGGATAAGTTTCCTGTCGGACAGAATCCGCACGAGATAATACATAACGTCCTTTTTCTCCAGGGATTCCGCTGTTACGGTTTTGTATCTATCGTAGTTTGCCATTTAGCGCAGAATGAGTCCGCCTCACAGGAATCACTTATTGTTTGTTGTTCTCATCCACGTACCAGGTATAGCTGCCGCCTCTTAGTTTTTTGAATATGCCCCTGAAATGGTATGTAAAATGTCGCCTGACAAAATCGCTGTGTAAAATCCTGACAATGGTTCTGCTTCGCATCAATTGTTCCTCTACGCGAACAAAAGCGTTTTTATGGCTTCGGACAAATTTTCGGCTTACGTCCTCGGGCCTTATCTCCCCGGCGAATTCCACGTTATCAATCGCCGCAGGATAGTAATATTTTTTAAACAGTTCAACGTGTTTTATTTCTTTCGGGTCGAAGCCCATTATTTTGGCGCACACCATGTCATTCACAAGCGAATCGTCGCAGAAACCCACTATGTTCATATCCACCGGTGTGCCGAAAAGAGGCCCCTGGCCTTCCATGCCGCGTATGCCGTCGAGAACCACAAATGTCTTATCAAAATATATGCTGTTGATGTCCGCGACGGCCTTGTGGATATTTCTGTGATAGATTACGCGCAAGGGGTCGGGGACGCATCCGAACATATTTTTCAGGGCGCAGGTAATAGTGGCGTACTTATGAGTTTTTAGCTTGGGCATATTAATTATCAAATCGGCGTCGAGGGAGGTTTTGCCGAGGTCGATTTTCCTCAGCAGCAGCCCTTTTTTCAACACAACCGTCTTTCTTTCGTCGTAGGTGAGATTTACCACGTCAAAATTATATTTGCTTTTAAGTGCCATAACGCCCATAAAATCCAGGGCACGCTGCAATCTGCGTCCCTTGACTTTGCTCCCGGTTTCGCTTTCCGCGATTACTACCCTGCACGGAAAATCCGACAGGTATTTCAAAACCGCTTCAATTAAATTTATGTCCGTATTACTGCCGTTGCATATGTATTCCTCGACGTCGGAGACAAGATTCGGCTTTATCATGACTAAGGACGCCTGTCGCAGCTTCTGGCTTAATTGAAAAAGCTCGAATCCCTTCGATACTATATCGAACACTCTGCCGGGGTCGTAACGGTATAAAGCATATTTTGACGGGCCGCTCATAACTTCAATTCCGAAACAGTATATAGGTATTTTCCGCTGGCTGAGAATGGTATTTCATCGACAAGTTCGAATTCAACGACACAGTCCCGCCCCATAACCATTCTTATGGAATTTACCAGTTTTTCCTTTGCCTCATTAAATTTCTGCAGGTCGCCAACAACGGCTTTTATTACGATACGGTCGTAATCTTTCTGTATCACCTGGAATTTTCTTATATAGCCCTCATTATAGACCACGCCGATGAAATGAATAAAAAATTCTGCCGGTATTATTTTGCCGTCTTTAGTCCTGAAAACCTCCATATGGCGCCCCATTACCCCTTTAATCAAAGGAGTTTTGCGTCCGCAGGAGCATTCCGGATTTTCAGCGGTTACGCCGATATCGCCGATTTGGTATCTTATCAGCGGCATCGAGTAATTATTCAGGTTGGTAACGTAAATCCTGCCTACGCCGCCCGGCTTAACCGGCCGTAAATTGTCATCAAGAATTTCAAGATAATTGTTCCAGACGCTTACGTGCAGACCTTCGTTTTTTTCACAGCTACAGGCGATGCTGCCCACCTCCCGGCTGCCGTACCTGTTAAAAACCCTGCATTTGAAAACGTCTTCAATCATCTGCTGCATCTGGGGATACAAGGTGCCGGCCGAGGTCAGTACACCTCTTGGGGAGATGATGGACAGATTGTTTTCTTTTATGAACCTCGAAAATTCCGCTGCCGCCTGAACGTATGACTCAATCCATTTCGGCCTGACCCGATTTACTTTGTTCACAAATTGGGCCATATCCTCTTTTGACATCTTGAATGCGTTAAGCTCCGTCCTGTTAAAAAGCCAGTTCTTGAGTCGAACCGACAGTTTTTCTTTGTCCATCAGGTCTCTTTCGGAGCCCCAGAGCCGAAGCTCTTTTTCGCCGATATCCTGGCCGCCGAAAGATTTGAAGTAAATCGTATTCGCGATGTTCCGGTCACTGTAATTCTTATCCTGTATAATAGTAACTGGCTCACCCGTGCTGCCTCCCGAAGTGTTTTTGTAAGAGCGTCTTTTTTTATGCTCTTTTGAGTATAGATTTTCACCTTGCTGCCTGATTATTAATTTTGTCAGAACAGGAATATCCGTAAATCCTTCGAGCCGAATACTCTCATTATCAACCACGCCGGCTTGCTTCAGTATTTCGTTATAATAGGGCACGTTATGATAAGCATAAACAAGAAGGTCTCTCAGTTTATTGTCGATTAACTGCTTGAGTTCACCACGACCCAGGTGCTCGTACTTTTTGTAGCTCCTCAGGTGCTGCGGTATTTTACTTCCGCTCGCGTATAGCAAGCAATAAACTATGGGTTTTCTCCAGTTCATTCTTGCCCCTCTTGTTTCTTCCGCCCTGTTATGCCTGCCGCCTTGATATTATCACATAGCTCTGCCAGCGTTCTGCTCTCAAAACCTCTTTTTGTCATATATCGTAAAATCGAATTCAGCCGACATAAATACATCTTTTGGCCGAGCTTTGTTCTTACAAAGGGTGTTTTGCCGGGCAGGACTTCCATTGAGTGGAACATCAGGTTAAGCGCCGGCGAGTAATAGTTTCTCGCGAATTCCGCGACAAGCGATTTCATCTCGAAGGCCGTCATATGCGTAGGCCGCAGCCATCGGTAAAACATCCACTTGTCGGGCAAAAACGGCAACCTCTTTCCCGAAACAGTAATAGGCACTTCCAAAATCGTGCCGTTGCCAGGCGAATAATAATCCGTTTGAGAAATAAAATACGGCTGCTTCGGCGCCAGCGAATGGTCCGGGCCGCCGTAATTTCGCCAGTCGATATCAGGCGTTACCGAGCTATCGACTTTGTAGCCCAGCTTTTCCAGCGCCTTTATCGTATCCAAATCCGCACCGTATCGGGCCGCCCTATAGGAAACCGGCCTGACGCCTAATTTCTTTCCAATCAGGTCAGTCAGATTTTTTATCTTCGCCGATTCGATTTCTGCATCATAAGCGAAACAGGGGAATTCATCACTGGCAGTGCCGGAAATATCCTCGTATTTTTTCTGCGGCTCGATATATTCGCTGTGCAAATGTGTCCCTATCTCAGCGCCACGTCCGATTTCATCCCTTAGCACTCGGCAGCACTGGTCATTTTCGGCCACCTCCGGCGAGACAAAATAAACCGGCTTGATGCCAAACCGATTCCAGATCGGCCTGAGGATTGAGGGAATGCCAAAAGTTACGGATTCAAAGGTCAGCGGCCGCGAGCGTCTCCAGTGCACGTCGCAATCCGGCTCAGTATCTATCGTTATGCAAACAATTCCTGCCATTTTGTTTTCGCCGACTATTTTTTGCCGAGAACCCGCTGATAAAGTTTTATATATCCATCCGCTACCTTGTCCCAGCCGAAATTTTCCGCTCGTCTCCTTGCCAACGCACACACCGTGCCGTAGGCCTGCTTGTTTTCAGCCAGATTATTTATGGCCTCGGCGATGGTCTCTGCGGAATCTTTTCCCACGACAATACCATTGTCAGAAATCAGTTCATCCACACCTTCGCACCGAGTCGTCACAATCGGCAGGCCCGACGCCATAGCTTCGAGCATCGCGTTGCTCATTCCTTCCTGCATACTGGCGCTGACGAACATATCGTGCTGCCGATAAACATCAGGCATTTTCTCGGATTCGATTCTGCCGGTCAGGTTGATGATATAAGTCAGTTTTTTCTGCTCAACGAGATTTTTCAATTCAGCCAGCAGCCCTCCGCCGCCTGATATTGTCAGGCGAACATTTTTGCCCTGTTTGCTTAATATCTCGACTGCCTCGACGAGCATTTCGAATCTCTTTGTTACCGACAGCCGGCCAACAGTGAGGAGTTTCAACTCGCCGGATAATTCCCTGCTCGACGCCGGATGAAATTTATCCAGGTCGATACCGTTTGGAATGATATCTATATTTGCCGAAGGTAAAAATCTCATCGCCCTGTTTTTCAAACCATCGCTGCACGCAACAAGCGCCGAAGCATCTGTCCAGATTCGTTTCAGAAGCGGCCCCAGCAGTTTATATTCGAACTGCAGCCGGGCGTGTCCGCCGGGGACATCCGAGCCGCGAAGCGAGATTATATACGGCAGACGATTAGCTGTCCTGTAACAAAGCCAGCCGGTGGGCAGACCAAAAAACGCATGAACGAGGTCGTAACGGTTTTCCTTCAGCAAACGCCGATAAGGCGGAGTGGCTTTGAGGACCCATTCGACGACCTCAATCTTGCGCCAGTAGTGCAGATTTTTCTTGTGCACGCCGACGGTGTAAATGGTGACATTATCCGACAGCTTTTGAACCATAAAACCTGGTTTCGGCGCCGACGCCAGCACATCCACCTGTAAATCGCTATTTCCGGCATACCGTTTGAGTATAGCCAGATGGGCCTTGCCCGCTCCACCGCCGATGGGCGGAAACTCATAATTTATCATTAGAACCTTCATTGTTCGCCTGTCATTGAATATCCTTTTGCCATGGCAATAGCGGCGGCCGATAGCAGAATCTGACATGGTGCGGTCCCGGTGCGAGGTGGACCGCTTTGAATGTTCCGAAGAGAAGCTCTATTTCAACGGGATTATCATCCACAAAGCATTTCCAGCCCGATTCCCAATTGTCAATGAAACAGAGGTATCCATTGGCCGGTGCCTTGATTTCCCAATCAAGCTGCTCTGTATTGTAGGCCTGCAGATAACCGACAGTTGTTCTGAATCTGGCAGCGTCCTGTAAAAATGAAGCAATCGTTGAATGTTGTATTGATTCAGAAAAGAACATCCTGGTCCCGTCGTAAACACCCAGCAGAACTTTTAGCGCCTCCCGTTCATTTTCCATGTTTTTGAGGAACCTGCAGTATCGGTCAAAATACCAGTTATCAATGGTGCCCACATTGAAAGCCGGACTCAGGGTGATAGTGCCATAATAGTTGGTTCTGGGAACCGCAAACGCGTTAGCCATAATTGCATCCATATTCACCCTAAAACGGGTTTGCGGTACCCTTCCCTGGTGTGTCCAAATTCGAGTGCCGGTATGTCTCAGTTCCAAAAAGGCGAGAAAAACAAGAATCACAAGCATTGTCGTGTACGCCCGAGACGTTCTGATTGGCCATTTTCTGCTGATAATCAAAATGAGAAAAATAACTGCTGCGCCCACACAGCCATAGATAATAAACAGAATTCGCTGCGGGTTTAACTCTTTGAAATATTCGCGCCACTCCATGTCACAAGTGCCTTTGATATAAAAAAACAACTGGACGGTGATAATCGCCGCATAACCGGCCAGGAGAACGAAGACAAAGCCGCCTATATGCGGACGTTTGTCGTTTGAGGCGATTTTTGTCCCTGAAACGGCACATTCGAATTTGTCGTACGCGAGAGACAACATCCACGCCAAAATGGGAACCAGAATTATGTTAAGCCGGGGCCAGACGCGAAGCCGGGAAAACCCGGGCATATACTTCCAGAGCGCTGCAAAAAGATATGAATTCCGCCCATAGGTGATATAAGTGACGGCCGCAAACCATACCAGAAAGAATAACCTGGTTGTAAGGTCGCAAGACGGCGCATCCCCATCCGCATCCCGGACGGGCGATTTACAGGCAAACAGATATACGATAAGTACAAGCAAGGCGGTTATACTGAAGAAATACCATCCTTCCGTGCTGGCGGCTGGCGGGTAAACGAGCGAGCCGAGCGTGTCTTTGAATGTAAATGTGTGTGCCGTCGAATAAGCGAAATCTTTTCCGCCGCGGTCCGTGGCTTGGGAGACAAGATGTCTGACGCCGAGAATATATGGGCTGCATATCAGGCCGGCGGCAGCACCGGCCAAAGCCAGAGTCAGCAATGCACGTTTCCAGTTAATTAAATCAGGACCTATTAACCGACTCCGCAACGGCTTTACCAGGAACACCAGAAAATAGGGTACGAAGAGAAACACGGAATAATAAGCAAAGTATGGATAGCCGCCGGTGCACAGACATATAAGAGAAAAGGCCAGCAAAATTCCGTATTGTACGGCTTTCTTCGCCGACGGACTTAGCATAATCTTCGTTATCGCATAAAGAACCCAGGGATACCACGCTGCGCTGTGAACAGCATTAGGAAATCGAATGGTTTCGGTAATCTTGTAACTTATGGACATTACGAGAGTAGCGAAAAGCACCGCCCTGATATTCTTGTTGATTGATTTGAGCCACATAAACAGGCCCAGGGCGAATATCGATAATCCGAGGACCGTAAAAACCTGCTGGTCAACAGGGCTGTAGCCGCCGGCTATTTTATACCAGAACACCAACGGAATATTAAGTGGATAACACGCCTGCGCGAAAGGATTGGTATAAAAGGGAAAACCCCCGGCCTCGGAGGGGGACCATAGCGGCAAATGAAACTGCGCCAGATTAGCCAGCAGATACACCTTGTGCCAGAAATAAAGAGAGATGAAATCATTTCCTATCGCAGCGTACGTTCCGTCCATCGGAAAAACATGGCGAAACAGATAAATAACAGGCCAGAAGAAAACCCCGACCGCCAATATTATATGTTTCCAACGCGACGGTAATTTTTGCGAACGCGGCAACGCTTCTGACTGTTGTTTTTTTGCGGGCGATTTCAATTTTCTTTCCCAAACCATTTTATTTTTTTGAACGCTATCCAGCTCATTTTCAGCAAAAGCCACCCGTGCCTGAACCTGCTTATGTTGGTTTCGCCGTATGTTCTTGCGCGGTATCTCACCGGCACCTCAACTACCTTGAGGTTTTGTTTGATGGCACCGAATATGAGGTCGAAATCGCCAAACGGGTCGAAGTCGCCGAAATACGACCGATTGGCCGCGATTATTTCGTAATCACTTTTGCGAATCATCTTTGTCCCGCACAGGGTGTCCCTGAACCGCTGACCCAGAAGCCAGGAGAACAACGCCCCGAAAAATTTATTGGCCAGCAGATTCAAAAACCGCATCGCTTCTTTTCCCATCGGATATACAAGCCGGGAGCCGTTGATGTATTCTCCTTTGCCGTCCCGGAGAGCGACGAAAAATTTCGGTAAATCTTCAGGCGGAGCGGTAAGGTCCGCGTCCTGAATTACAAGCACATCGCCGGTCGCGGCAACAAAACCCTTTCTGACCGCGTCGCCTTTACCGATGCCGTTTCCTTGATGTATCAGTCGGATTTTGCGCTCGGGGCGTTTCTTTATTTGGTTTTCTATCTCCTCAACTGTGCCGTCCGTGCTGGAGCCATCCACGAAGATTATCTCGGTTTCTCTGCCCATATCGGGTATGCGTTTTATGGCATCCTCGATATTGCCACGCTCGTTTCTGCAAGGCACTATCACCGATACCGATAAATCCTTGTCCTGCCCGGGCTTCACGGAACGCCTCGCTATAATCAGATTGACCATGTTGAAAACGCGGAAGCCTGGCAACAGCGAAAGAATATAATTGAACAACGCACTAATAAGCCAGATGCCCTTTGGGAGCAGGACAAAGGAATCCGTGCGAATAACATCAAAGTTGCCGAGGTTAAGCAGATTCGCGATGTCCTGGGGCGGCAGCCAGTTCTGGTGCCGACGAGGCCTGCGAACGCCCAGCGAGGAACCCAACCGCAAAACCCACTCCCAGAGGTAATTGTAATATGTAACGACAATCCTCGTATGGTCGTCCGTAAGCGGATGAATCCGTTCCAACACGCGCTGAATATCCTGCCAATCGCCCAGCGAATTGCATATCAGGACATAATCGAATTTCTCGTTGAGCTGCAGTTCGTGCGGGTCGGCGGTTATGAAATTCAAATGCGGGAACCGTTTTTTTGCCAGCGAGATTGCTGCTTCATTGCTGTCAACACCCACGCCGTATGCCGGCTGCACCGCCGCCAGAAGGTCGCCGCACTCGCAACCTATGTGCAGAACCCTGCTGTTAGGCCGAACAATAAATTTGTATATCCTGTTGAGCCAGCCATAGTAATAGCTGTTGCGCCTTCGCCATTTTAGAAGCGATTCCTCAGACCCAGAATCTTTGTCTGTCCATTCGCTCATAGATACACCATGGTTCTAAATGCCGAAATCGGCTGCTTCAAACGCTATTTACCCTCATTGCGAAGACGAAAGACATTTACATACCCCTTTTCTGAGCCAATTTGTGTGACAAACTCGTAAGGCCCCACGTTTTGGGGTTTATTTAAAAACGCGATATTCTTATTCAGTCCGAACTGCTGATAACCCGTGTGCTCCCCATGACTATATCCTTCCCTGGTTGCCCAAACAACATACGTTACTCCCTGCTGGCGAAGTGTTTCCACAAGCTTCTCTGGGCTGTCTGCCTTGGGGAATCCCACAACATTGGGCGCATTTTTCCCCGCGAACAATTGCGTGTCGTTCTGATAGACGGCCAGTTTTTCATCCGGCTTGCCGTTGGCCGCAAACCACTCGCCCAGTTGTTTGAACTCAATTTCCCGCTTGCCGTCGCCAACAAGCCGAACCAGGACAAACTGATTCGACGCGATAACCAGACACAGCATCGACACCACGCACAGATGGCGTGATATTTGCATGGGATGCTCAACAAGCACCCTCGATGCGATAATTATCCCCACCACAAGCATCGTGACATAGGGCATCGAGGCCGAAGTCGGACTAATAGTTGCTGCTCCGCCGAATTCACGGGCAAGATTTACAAACCACACGCACGCGGCGACAGCCACGCCCGCCTTCAGCGATAATGTCGCCTGCCAGGGCAGCCGGGCCTTTTGAGCCAAAAAACCGCCGATACTTTGCAATCCGAACCACGCCACCAGTAATGCAATCCAGAAAATAGTCGAGTGAAACCGTGTCAGGGGATACGGATAATAAGCATGCAGCACAAAATAAGGCACGAAAAATAAAAGCAGCATCAATATTTCCCAGCGACGCCGGATAATTGAAAATATGCAACCTGAAACAAGGCCAACGATACAAGTCAGTTCGCCTAATTTCGAGAGCGTATCTACGAACTCGCCGCCAGCGCCGGGATAAGGCACAAAAAGCGGCTGGAACGCCACCTGCCACAACAACTGGATATGAAGTAAAATTCCCGTCCTGTTCGCCGACTCGACAAAACTCTTGGCGTATTCCTTCGAGAAAAAGATGTCAAAATAGTGCCCCCCACCCCAATGCCAGGTCACGAAAGTCAGAATCAGCCATATCACAAGCGGCAAAGACGCCAGGAACGAATACGCAACCGCCCAAATTACATCTCTGCGGTCTTTTCTATGAATGATGTCCGCGACAAACGCAGCCAGAATCAGGGCGGCGCCTTCATATCGAACCATAGTTGTTATCGATGCGGCAAGATATGCCCAGCGGGAACGAAGGAAAATCAGATATACCGTCAAAAGAATAAAAAACAAATACGGCGCTTCTCCTATCGGCTCGGTCAGGTAATAAACCGTCCAGGGGTTTATCGAAGCGATGACGGCAAACCAAACGGCGGACCTGCCAATAATTCTTTTGCCGACAAGCCACAGCAAAACCACCGTGAAGGGACGCAAAATTGCGTTTAACAGCCACCCCGCCGTCAACTCCGGCGGCGAACCCCACGACACAAACACAAGCAGGTTTTGCAGGATACCCACAACCGGCGCGTACTTGAAATTCGTCGGCAATTGCAAATTCAGGATTTCTTTGCCAACCTGAAAAAAAGTTGAAAAGTCCGAAATAGGTACAACCGTGTGCCCAAAATAAAGAATCGAATGATAAACTCCGGACGCGAACAGAACCACGCCGGTAAGAATATCCAGCCGCTTTTCGGCTGCGGTCATAATCAATGTGCTCCGGCCATTGCCCTGAACAGTGTTGGATTTTTTATTTCTTTTCTTAGCCATGGCTTTCCTATGGGGTTCTATCGTCCGGCAGTGAATGCTGTTTAAAATTTAAGTTTAAAAACGATTTCGTCGCCGAACCTTTCCCTGGTCATCTCGCCCCATTTCTGTTCTAACATCGCCACCGTCTGCGGACTCGTTCAACAATGAGATTGCTACGGATACCTCGACCGATTGTCCGCTCATAATCTTCACCAAACAAAATTTGGTTTCGTAAATCTCTATTATATTAACAGTTATGCATACACCTGTAAAGTAACGGCCGGTCAGCTTATTGTAATTTAAGGCAGGTTTTGATATTATCATTGGATTGGAAGGATGGTTCGTCGTATCACTCTGCAGAATCAAATCCCCTGACTACGAATACCTGGTATCTTATAACGGGTACATACGATATGAGTCAAACCAAGCTGTATGTGAACGGGAATCTTCAGGAAGTAACAAATTATTCGGGAACTTATGAATCCAACCCCGAGTCGCTGTATATAGGACATCAGCAATCTGGGGCGGATCGATATTATAACGGTTTACTTGATGACCTGCGGATATACAATAATGCGCTTAGTCAAAGCGAAATTTCGGCTCTTGTTCCCGAACCCGTCACGTTCTTACTGCTCGGCTTGGGTGCGGTGCTTTTAAGAAAAAGACGCTAAATTTTTTGATTTTTCAAGACAGGTTTGATATTCTATTGGAAATGAGGTTCGGCGGTGCAGCTGAGCAATAATATACAGGGTTATATGGGAAATCCCGGTTTGAAGTAAAGGTTCTACGAAGATGAACTCCAATAAGTTTTTAAAGCCTTGTCCAATTTGCGGTGGAGGTCAAGTTTGTAATGAAAGAGTTCTGAACGAAGTCGAACTTCTCAGATGCCAGACATGCAGTTTTGTCTATGCAAATCTGACAGAGGAGCACATCAAACTTCAAAATTCCGACTTTGGTGAAGGCGTTGCCGTCTCGTATGAAGAAGGCCAGACGCTTGTGGATAAGCTGTGGTTTAAAAGAATTGTGCAGAAGATAACATCGCGCGTCACGACCGGCAACGTTCTCGATGTGGGTTGCGGCAACGGAGTGCTGCTGAAAAACTTTCTTGATAAAGGGTGGGAAGCTTCAGGGGTGGATTTGTCTCCCTGGGCGGAAAAAGGTGCACAACTATATGGCTATAAACTCTATACATGCGAACTGGAAAAATCCCAACTGCCTGACAACTGCTTTGATGTTGTCGTGAGTACCTCAACCCTCGAACATATCCCGCAGCCATATTTGCATGTAAAGGAAATACTAAGGGTGGTTAAGCCCGGTGGTCTTGCCTATTTTTCTGGAATTCCAAACTACGGCTCGCTGCCTGTGCGATTAAAAATATCTGATTTTCGCTGTAACCAGCCGCCCAACCATGCGAATTACTTCACATATGGCTCTATGTGTAAACTTTTTTCCAGCCCGCAAATCGCGGATAAGGTAAAAACGGTTTTTGTTGCTACATACGGCATTCCCGGATTACATAAACTGTACGGTTCTCTGCGCAACGCTGTACGTAAAACAGCCAAAAACTCAAAGCAAACCGCATCTTCAAACAACAAGCCGGAGTTGCAGCAAACTTCAAAATTCTCCCTGCCCATGACGGTGGCGGAAATTCTGATTGCATTAAATTACCATTTGGGACGATTTCTGCATCTGGGCGATAAACTGGAAGTCATGGTTATCAAACGTCAGTAGAGAATGGGATGTAATAGTGCTGGGGGAATGAGATTTTATCGTCCGACAGCAGATGCTGGTCAAGATTTCAGTTTGAAAACGATTTCGTCGCCGAATATCTGCTCAATCTCGTAATGTTCTCTTATGAACTTTCTGAATTTGCCCATAATTCCGAATCTGCGGGCCTCGTCGTCGCCGAACCTTTCGCGTGTCATCTGACCCCATTTTTGTTCGAACATCGCCACCGTCTGCGGGTCTGGCGGCAAAAACTGCCCTTTTTGAAAACCCATAAATCCCGGGGGCACATAAGGCCAAAGCTCGAACTTAAAGCGGTCCAGCGGCAAATGCTGCTTGCGGCTATCAACGATATATTTAGGCATCTCTTTGCCAAAGGCGCTAAGAAGACCATCAACCACCTGCTCAAGCTGCTGAGGGGACCTTGTGTGCATTTCGCTTTCAAAGGCGTTAGCTGAGCTACTAAACCTTTGCGCCGACAGGTATATTCCCGGGACCCACCCCCAAACGTATATTTTGTCCGTCGGCGTAGTTCGGCTGCGTACGTATTCGCCCGCCTGCTCCCAGTAACCCTTGGCTCCAAAACTGCGCCGCTGTGATACGTCCTGCCACCGCTGAGCATACCCGTTTCGCTTTTGCGGGTACGTCATTCCCGAATACGGGCTTCTCGGCAGGCCGAAGAATATGTGCCACGACATAATCGCCATCAGGACAAAACCTGCTATCCCGGTAACGACCCACTTGGTTTTGAATACGGCCTTGGCAAGTTTGTCGCGATAGATGGCTACAAGATAGCCGCCCGTCATTGCGCCCGATACCGTCAGCGGCAGATAATACTGCTCATACGAAGCCGGACTTATCCAGACAAAGGCCATATCAAGCAGCCACCAGACGGCAAGCAGCAGCAGGAAGCGGTCGTAACCCGTTCCGGCAGACGACTGCGACCTTTGACGCAAACCCAGAATCATTTTGCTGATTTTTGCGACGATTGCGCCAAGGGCTAATGAGACCGGCAGGCACAGGGCAAGGTAATATCGCAAAACCTTAGGCCACTGGTCCGAAAACGGCATTACGTCTCTCATGCTCGAGACATAATTGCCGGCCTGCTGGGCCGTGGCGGGCCTGGGTATCAGCCCCGCGATTGCATCCCATACGAAGTAGAACGGCAGCGACATCTGCACTTTCCAGCCGATTATCCAAATATATAATGGCGCCATTGACACTGCCGCCCCTGCCAACAGCAGCACAATATCAACGCCGGTCTGCTTCCAGGTTCTGTGTTTAAATATCGGCTGGGCAATCACAAAAAGGCCAATCGCACCGATTGCCGATACGCCGGTCTCCTTAAAAAGCGGCGCCCACGCCGCGATTGCGCCGGCCAGGAAACCAAGCCACCACTTCCCGCCCAATTGCCGCATAATCAGCAAACTTACCGCCATCACCATACACGCTATCATATACTGCTCTTTGACATTGCCGAACTTGGCGATGAGCGGCGATGACGTATAAATCGCAGCGACGATTACCCCCACGGCCGCCGGCAGTTTGCCGAAAATCTTACGCATCGCGACAAACATCAAAACAAGGGCGGCCGCCTGCATAACTGTCTGAATCAGCTTGGGTCCGAATTCACTGAACCCAAATAGCCGGACTCCGAGCATATTGACCAGCAGCGTCCCCAGTGCGGCGCTGGGGTTTTCCTCGATCCCGATTCTCGCTCCATTGAGGATATGTTGCGCAGAATAAACATTGGAGGCGCTGTCGAATGGGTCCGGATAGTTGAACTCAAAATACCGCCCAAGCAAAAAGGGGATGGCCGCCAGAATCGCAATTATAATCGTTGAGAATTTAGAATTGAGAATTGAGAATTCTGAGTTTGGAATTTTCCTGTTTTTCTTCATTCCGCATTCTCAGTTCTTAATTCATTCGAGGATTTCGCGAATCACGTATGTTGGCCGATTCTGCGACTCGTGATACGTCCGAACCAGCAGTTCCGCCAGCAGACCCATCAGGATAAACTGTACCGTCGACATAATAAGGACCGCCGTCAAAATCAGCAGCGGATTCCTGTTTATCGGAAGCTCCTGGGCCGCGAGAAACTTCTGATAAAACATAATCAAACCCATAAGTATTGCTCCCAGTGCGCTTGCAAGCCCCAGTCCTCCGAATATGTAAATGGGTTTGGTCGAAAATGAACCGAGGAATTTCACGGTAATCAGGTCGAGCATCACCTTCCAGGTCCGTCCCAGTCCGTATTTGGCGACCCCGGCGGTTCTGGGCCTGTGGTTGACCACCATTTCGCAGATGTTCGCCCCGCTCCAGCTCGCCAGCACCGGGATAAACCTGTGCATCTCGCCATATAACCTCGTCTCTGCCAGGACCTCGCGTCGATATGCCTTCAGCGTGCAGCCGAAATCGTGCAGTTTCACACCTGTAATCTTCGCGATAAACCAGTTGGCGGTTATCGACGGTATCAAACGGGTAATGGCATTGTCGTGCCTTTTCTTGCGCCAGCCGCTGACCACGTCATACCCCTTGTGCAGTTGCTCTATCATTTGGGGTATATCAGCAGGGTCGTTCTGCAGGTCGGCATCGATGGCAATGACTATCTGCCCCTGCGAATTGGCAAAGCCGGCGCTGAGCGCAGCCGTCTGGCCAAAGTTCTTCCGGAACCGGATGACCTTGACTTTGTCGTCGGCTTTGTGCAGATCAGATAATATCCTGAAGCTGGCGTCCGTGCTGCCGTCGTCTATGAAAACCAATTCGTACTTATACTTGTTACTAAGCGTCTGCGTTAGCTGGTTATATAACGGCCTTATGTTGTCCTGCTCATTCAACACGGGCACTACTACGGATACTTCAGCCGACTGTCCGCTCATAATCTGCTCCGAACAAGATTGGTTTCGTAAATCCCTGTTATGTTAACAGTTATGCAAACAACTGTAAAGTAACGGCCGGCTACTCCAACGAGGCAAATGTTTGACTTTTCGGTCATTAGGTTCTATCATATTGAGTTGCCTCAATATAGTTATCGGTTGAAAGGTCTTGTTTTATGGCAAAAAAAGCGGTTTTGGAACGCAAACCATTTGTGCTGATTATCCGTGACGGCTGGGGTTGCAACCCCAACCCCAAGGAGGACGCCTACAACGCCGCGAAATGCTCGAACGTCCCCACCGATAAAATGCTGATGAGCGAATATCCCAACACCCTCATTCATACCTACGGCGAATACGTGGGGCTGCCCGACGGAACAATGGGCAACAGCGAAGTCGGCCATCAGAATATCGGGGCGGGCAGGATAGTTCCGCAGGAATCGGTCCGGCTGAGCCACGCCATCCGCGACGGGTCGTTTTTCAAAAACGAACAATTCGCAAATTGCGTCAAATTTGTAAAAGAACACAAAGGCAAAATACACTTTATGGGCCTGTGCAGCAATATAGGCGTTCATTCGCTGCTTGACCATTTATACGGCCTGCTGGAGCTTGCCAAGAGAAACGACCTCAAAGACGTCTTTATCCACGCGTTTACCGATGGCCGGGATTCACCGCCCGACAGCGGCGCCGGCTACATCGAAAGAATAGAGAAAAAGGCAGCGGAAATCGGTGTCGGCAAAATCGCCTCGGTGATGGGCAGGTTTTACGCGATGGACCGCGACAGCCGATGGGACCGTGTCCAGAAGGCATACGAATGCCTGCGGGTAGGCAAAGGACTAAAGGCCAAAAGTGCCGCCGAGGCCATAACTGCCAGTTACGCAAAGCAGGGAACCGACGAATTTATCGAGCCGACGGCAATCGTCAATGAAGATAACGAACCGATAGGGACGATAGCCGACGGCGACGGCGTGGTGTTCTTCAACTTCCGCGGCGACAGGACCCGCGAAATCACCAGGGCATTCGTCCAGCCCGACTTTAAGGAATTCCCGCGAAACACAAAGCCGGATATTTATTTTGTCTGTATGACCGAATATGACGCGACTATCCCGGCGCCGGTGGCGTTTCTCAAGCCGCCTAAAATGAAAAACATCTTAGCCGATTACTGGAGTTCGCTTGGACTTAAGCAATTTCGCTGTGCGGAAACCGAGAAATACGCGCATGTAACGTTCTTCTTCAACGATTATACCGAAAAACCGTTCCCTGGCGAGGACAGACAGATTGTCCCGTCGCCGAGGGTGCGGACTTATGATTTGAAGCCGGAGATGAGCGCGTATGAGGTTGCCGACGTTGTTCTTCAACGGTTAGACACAAACCAGTACGACGCAATGGTAATCAATTTTGCGAATCCCGATATGGTCGGCCACACGGGCGTTCTCGAAGCGGCGATTAAGGCGGCCGAAACGGTTGATGCCTGCGTAGGCAAAATTTTAGATAAGGTCAAACAAATGGGCGGCGCGGCCATAATAACCGCCGACCACGGCAACTTTGAGAAAATGATAGACGGCACCCCCGACAAGCCGCACACCTCGCACACCGTCGGTGATGTGCCACTGATTGTCTTTGACGAACGATATAAGGGCAGAAAGCTTCGCTCCGGCGGCATTCTTGCCGACATTGGGCCGACGCTGCTTGATATGATGGGCTTGCCTAAGCCGGAAGAAATGACCGGGCGCAGTTTGTTGCAAAATTAAATTTCACCGCCGAGAACGCCGAGGCCGCAGAGAAAAAATGTAAATAAAACTCTGCGTGCTTTGCGGTCTCCGCGGTAAGAAAATGGCGGGAGAAAAATGGGCCGGATAGTAGTTCTTGACCAGAATATGGTGAATATGATTGCCGCCGGCGAGGTAATCGAAAGGCCCGCCAGTGTGGTCAAGGAATTAGTCGAGAACAGCATCGACGCCAGCGCAACAAAAATCACCGTCGCCGTGGAGGATGGCGGCAGAAAACTCATCTCTGTAACCGACAACGGCAGTGGAATGGACGCCGAAGACCTCGTCAGCTCATTCGAGCCGCATGCCACGAGCAAAATTAAAACAAGCGACGACCTGCGTGCAATATCGACGCTGGGTTTTCGCGGCGAGGCGCTGGCAAGTATTGCGTCGGTAGCGATGGTGAAAGCCGTCAGCCGGACAGCGGATGAGCTTTCAGGCAACTGCATCGAAATCGACTGCGGCGACAAAGCAGGCCTTGTGCCCTGCAGCGCAGATATAGGCACGACCATTCAGGTCCGCGACATTTTTTACAAATTGCCCGCCAGAAGAAAATTCCTCAAAAGCGCAAATACCGAGATGACCCACATCGTCGAGCAGTTCATCAGGATTGCTCTTGCTAATACCACTATCGAGCTTGCCCTGACGCACAACGGCAAAGAGCAATACCGGCTCTTGGCTGGACAGGGTCTTAGAGCGAGAATTGCAGAACTGTTCAGCCTGGAGGTCGCGGAAAATCTTCTTGAAACCGAAAACGATGAAAAGGGCCTGCATATAGCCGCCCTTCTGGGCAAACCAGCAATCGCGACCACCAGCAATCGGCTGCAATACATATTCCTCAACGGCAGATTCATACGCGACAAATTCATCTCGCACGCAATCAAAGAGGCGTATCGCGGAGCAATCGACCCAAGCAGATTCCCCGCCGCATTTATATTTATCAGGATGCCTTACGAGGATTACGACACCAACGTCCACCCGACAAAAATCGAGGTGCGATTCTATAACGCCAATCTCGTTCATTCGCAGATTCTCGCCTGCCTTCGCGAAAAACTATTAGCTACTGACCTTGATACCCTCGCGAGTGTCCCACAGCAGTCCGCCCCGCCTATGCGACGCGATGGTCGAATCGCGGAGGCGATGGAGGAGTTTTTCAAAAGGCATCGACCGGCAGGCCAGCGACAACTCGACTTCACGCCTGATGGCCGCCCTTCTGGTATTCAACACATTAACGAATATCGAGAACCGAGTATCGAGAATCGAGCATCGAAATTCCTGCAGATTCACGACTGCTTCATTATCGCTGAAAACAAAGATGGCTTCTGTATTATCGACCAGCACGCGCTGCACGAACGCATTATGTATGAGCATTTGAAAAGACGCGTGCGAAACAATCCGCTCGAATCGCAAAAACTTTTAGTGCCTGAAAGTTTTCAATTAACCAAAGAGCAATCGGATACGCTCGAAAACAATTCGCAGCTTTTTGAAAAACTGGGAATAGAGCTTGTCCCCTTCGGGCCAAAAACCATCGCAATCCAGGCGTTTCCAGTGCTTTTGGCAAAGGCCGAGCCGGCGGATTTTCTCCGGGACGTAATTGATATGCTCACAGAAAAGGCCTCGACGCTCGACGCAGACAGCTTATTCGATGAGGTTTTGCATATGGCGGCGTGCAAGGCGGCAATCAAAGCGGGGCAAAAACTGACCGATGGTGAGATTGAGCATCTAATCGCCGACAAAGAAACGGTCGAAAATTCCAGCCACTGTCCCCACGGCAGACCGACCGTAATTAAATTTACCGTGGCTGAACTCGAAAAACAGTTCAAGCGAACATAAATATGAAATTATTGTGGTTACTACTGGTGATTGCGGTGATTTTATTGGCGATAGAACAACTGCCGCTAATGTACTGCTATGTTGACAAGTATGAATCACAACAACGATCGCAGCGAATTGTTTCGCTTTCGCCAAATCTGACTGAGATTGTTTTTGCTCTTGGACTTGGCGACAGGGTTGTCGGCGTTTCAAGCGACAGTGACTGGCCAGCCGAAGCGAAAACAAAATCGAAGATGGGGACATTCTGGCAGCCGAATACCGAGACAATCATCGCCGCAAAACCTGATTTAGTCGTATGCGAATCATTTCTTCAGCACAGAGAGATTGCGGAAACGCTCAAAAGGTCGGGCATAAATGCCATTTCTTTGCGGGTCGAATCAATTGAAGAGCTTTACAATACCATCTTAAGCATCGGCCAAGCTGCCGGCTGTTCGGATAAAGCTGAGTTGCTTGTCGCAAACATAAAAAACGACATTGACCAAATACGGGCTAAAGCATCCTCCGCAAAAAAGGCCAAAGTCCTCTGGGTTATGGAAACCGAAAAGTTGCGTGTGGCTGGCGTAAAAACATTCATAAATGAGATAATAGATTTGGCGGGAGGCCAAAATGTCATCGCGCCGACCGGCGACCAGTACCCGTCTGTCGGAACAGAAACAATCCTGACCTGCGGCGCGGAAGCGATAATTCAGTCGGCGATGGGGACAGAGGATATTACAAAACAGCAGGAAACAGCCGAGAAATTCTGGAGCAGGTTCGCTAATCTGCCCGCGGTGAAAGATAAAAAAGTTTACGTCTTAGAAGCCGACACTGTGCTTCGGCTGGGGCCACGCCTGCCTGATGGTGCGATGAAAGTCGCGAAATTACTGCACCCGGAATTATTTGCGCAGCAGATTGACACGAATGGAGATAAAATACACAAATGACCGACCTGCTGACGCCAAAACGTTTGATTAGCAAAATCGTCCTGTGCTTAGCGGTGCTCGTCGTCGTGATGTTTGTATGCTCGCTTGTGGGGACACAAAAAATATCGCTGTCTGCGGTATTCGCCGGGCCGGGTGACACGCCGGGCCAGAATACCGATTACGATATATTCGTCCGTGTTCGCATCCCACGGATAATTCTCGCTGCGCTTGTCGGTGCCGCGTTAGCCGCAAGCGGCGTCGCCCTTCAGGCAATCCTGCGAAATCCTCTCGCGGAACCGTATATCCTCGGCATATCAAGCGGCGCGGCACTTGGCGTGATGACTGCGGCGCTTGCCGGGGTAAGCTGGTCGTTCCTGGGCGGCTCACCAATGGCCGGGATGGCGTTCTTGTTCGCCATAGGCACGGTCTGGCTGGTCTGGTTCACGGGACATCTTGCAGGAGGTTCAACTGTAACCAGTTTGCTTCTGGCGGGCGTAGTCATCAACGCGTTTTTCTCCGCGGTGATAATGCTGATGACCTCCCTGATAGACAGTGAGCAATTGCGCTCCACGATTATGTGGCTTATGGGCAGTATCGGCGAAAAGGATTTTCCCACGCTGTTCGCCAGCGCGATATTCATAATCGCCGGCATCGCGGGATTGTTCACAATCAGTCAAAAGCTAAACGTCCTGGCGTTCGGCGCCGGTGAGGCGCAATCGCTCGGCGTCAATCCTCGTAAGATTACTTTAGTCGCATTTGCCCTTGCGTCTTTTATCACCGCCGTTGCCGTCGGATTAAGCGGGCTGGTTGGTTTCGTCGGATTAGTTGTTCCACATTCGGTTCGTCTTATCTTTGGCCCCGACCACCGTCAGTTACTGCCAACAAGCGCGCTGCTCGGCGCGGCTTTTGTTGTCATCTGCGACACAATCGCCCGCACAATAATCTCACCGGCTCAGCTTCCGGTGGGCGTGATAACCGCAATCATCGGCGGGCCTGTATTCCTAATCCTGCTTTCCAGATACAGCAAGAAAGTGGGGACTCTGCGATGAGCATCTGCATACAAGTCGAAAATCTTGGTTTTTCTTACGGGCCTCAGGCTAAAATACTAAAGAACCTCAGTTTTGAGATTCCAGCCGGCACATTTTTGTCAATCGCAGGCCCCAACGGCGCAGGCAAGACAACGCTCCTTAATCTGCTATCCGGCCTGCTAAAACCCGCCTCCGGCTCAATCAAAATCGACTCGAAACCTATAAACTCGTATTCCGTCAGGCAGCTCGCCAAAAAAATCGCTGTCGTGCGTCAGGAATTTGTCCCGGTCTTCGAATTTTCCGCGGCACAGGTTGTTTCAATGGCCAGAACGCCCTATTTGGGTGCGCTGGCGTTTGAGACCGACGCCGACAGAGAGGCCATAGCCGAGGCGTTTGAGATGACCGAAACCGCGCGATTCACCGACAGGCCTCTGGGACATCTCAGCGGCGGCGAACGCCAGCGTGTATTCATCGCACGAGCACTTGCGCAACAGACGCCAATACTACTTCTCGATGAGCCGACGAGCTTTCTCGATATGAAGCACCAGGTCGGCATCTACGACCTGCTCAAAAAAATGCAAATCGAAAAACAAAAGACGATTGTGTCGGTAACGCACGATATCAATTTAGCGGCACAATACAGTGATATGATTCTGCTGCTCTCCACCGACGGCAGTTATAACTTCGGGCCAACGCGGGAAATCCTCACAACCGAGCGAATCGAACGCGTCTTTGGCGTCCAGACGTTCTCCGCCCAAGTAGGCCAAACCAAATTATTTTTCCCATTAGGCAAGTTCATCAAAAGCCAATCGTCCCCGCCCAGCTTCTAACCGGGACAGGCGAGAACGTAATCGATAAGGTCTTTTAATTTTGCCGTGGCAAGGGCGATGCAGGAATCCGCCGCACCATAATACATATAAACCGTGCCGTCTCTTACCGTCCAGCCGCAGGGGAAAACCACGTCGTCCACGTCACCCTCGCGCTCATACGATGCCTTCGGCCCGAACACCCATTCGTCGGACCGTCGCAAAACTTTCACCAGCTTTTCCAAATCAAGCAGCGCAAGCCCAAGCCGGTATATTGAGCCGGATGCCGTCGTCCTAACCCCGTGATACAAAATCAGCCATCCGTGTTTTGTCTGTATCGGCGGCGCGGAAAGACCTATCTTGTTCGCGTCCCACCAGCTTCCCTGCCTGGCGCGAAGCAGGATGTGATGCTCGCCCCAGTGTTTGAGGTTTGGCGAAAACGACAACCAGATGTGCCCTTGTATATGTGGAAAACCGACGACGGGCCGATGCAGCATCGCCCACAGGCCGTTGACCTTTACAGGGAAAATCGCGGCGTCTTTGTCTTCCGGCGGCATCACGGGACCTAACCGCGAGAACTTTTTAAAATCTTTCGTAGTGGCCAGCGACACCAAAGGCCCGCCCGATGAAAACGCGGTGTATGTAATCGCCCATTCCTTCAGCTCATCGAGCCAGGTTATCCGAGGGTCCTCTATCCCCCACACTTCCTCAGGATGCGCAGGACTCGGCGCAAATGTCGGCTGTTCGTCGATTCGCCAATTGCTTACGCCGTCTTTGCTCCTGGCGACGGTAAGATGAGAAGCCCCGCGAAAATCCTCCACCCGAACCAAAAGAAGTGTTTCGCCATCAACAATTGCGGCAGCGGCATTAAAAACCGCGTTGGCGGGATATGGCCAGTCCTCGACAGTGAGTATAGGATTTTTCGGACAACGCTCGAACAGTTCGTGTCTTATTGATTTTTTCATAACACACAGCCCCTCACTACAGGATTAACGCCGATTGTTTCCTTCTTGTCAATCGAAGGAACACTACCTGGTCTTATCCGAGCCGCCGTAAATGAAGCGGATTTCGCCGACGTTTGGAACAACCGCCAGAGGAAATTTCGGGAAAGGTTTGAAGCCGGCGGGCCAATATACGAACAAGGCCTTGCCTATGAGATATTCGCGAGGGACGATGCCCGAGGCGTACATTTTACCGTTGTTCCCCTTACCCGGCCGTGCCCACCATCTGCCGTCTTCGCTGCGAGGGCTGTTATCTCCCAGCATAAAGAACTGGTCCGCCTCGAGCGTTAGCGGATTGCCCTCAGTAGCCCTGCCCGGCGCGTTGCTGTTCGGGTTCCTGCCGGTATAGTGAATGTCCCTGAACAACGCCAGGTGCGAAACAGCTATTTCGCCCGCGCCGAAAATCCTCGCCTCCGGCTCGATACCCGTATTCCTGGCCCCAGCGTCATTCGGTCCCCGGCCAAGGTCTTTGGTCAGCTTCTCGTCGCCAAATTCCAGCACCAGTTTGTGGTCAACATTGGCAAACCTGAACATCCTTTGACTGTCAACCGCCAACGGGCCAATCGTTTTAGTTGCCAGCACCTGCTCATTGCCGTCCGCAAGCCGTGATATTGTCATTTGTCCCGCAAAATTAACCCGGCCCGTGTATTGTATCCCGTATTTGCTCAACGACGCGCCCGCAAGCCCCTCAGGCCGGCCTGAATTGACCCAAAAGCGGACCATCAGGTCGCTGCAGTAAGGCATAAACCTGTAATCCGTAATCTCGTCGTACGCGTATGTCGCCCTGAAATCATTGCCCCGCGTCGTATCGTAAACAAGCGAATGTTTCTCGTTGGGGTCGCCGGTAAGCCGGAAAATCGTCGGGCTGTCGTCCGCCATAGTCCATTTCGAGCCCTCGTCATTTCTGAATGGCCGCTGCCAGGTATGCCTGTTAAACGCCGGCTCCTCGGGCCGGGCCGGCTGGTAATCATTGTCGTAAATCGGCATCCACAACTCTTCCTGAACCTTCGCCGGCTTTCTGCTGATTTGCCCGTTGATATAAACGTCCCCGTCGATTATCTCGACCGTCTCGCCGGGTCGGCCCGCCAGCCGTTTTATATAATTCTCCGACGGGTCAAGCGGGTTCTTGAAAACCACCACGTCCCACTGCTTCGGCTCTTCAAACTGATAAATGCTTTTCAGCACCAGTATCCGGTCGCCGCTCGAAGGCGCCATATCGCCGGCGGTAATCTGATAATACCCACAGCTCGGACAGCGGGAATACTCCGGCCTGGTCTGCCCCTTGGGCCGTGCCGACGCGTAAATATTTTGTCCGTAGTAGTACTTGTAGCCGCACTGTGTGCATCGCATCGTGTAATGCGCGCCCAGCAACGTGGAGGCCATACTGCCCGTCGGAATACGAAACGCCTCCATCACAAACGCGCGAAACACAAACGCCAGCGCAAAGGCCGTTATAAGCCATTCAAATGTGTTGGCTATCTCGGCCGCGCGGCTCTTCGATTTTGTTTCCATATCCTTCGCCATAAATTTTCAGCAGATATCTCCGTCGTCGGGAATCAAGGGGACTATTATGCGGCCAACTTCACGACAGGTCAACTATAACCGCGTCTCTGTTTCGACAATAACAGCAGCCATCCGCGGCCCCGCCGCAGCGGCAATCCTGAAACTACTGATCCTGGTTAACGGTTTCCTTTGCACGCTGCACCGGGTTCGTGCTCCTAGCAGGACGTTCGGTCTGTGTTTGGGTCTGCTGCTGCGTACCTGTCCTAGGTGCTCTACGTTCGCGTTGCTGTTGGCGCTCTTCCTTCGCTTCATTCTCAAGTTTGGTCACCAGTTTATTCAGGCGATCCTGCCTTTTCTTCAATACCAGGTCAATCGCCTCTACGGTGTTTGCGTCATTCGTTGCCGCGGCAACTTTCCGCAGAAATCTTAATTCCGCGACAACAACGTTATTCATCGCTTTCGCAAGCTCCGCTTTTTTCTCCTGTTTACCCAGCCACTGGGTATCTTCGTTACGGGCCTCCATATCGATACGGTTAATTTCCTGCTTGAACGCGTTGAAATCGTTTACGTCGGGAACATTCGTATCCGCAGTCATAGCAGGGACCTTTGACGGTATCGAAACGCCCGGCGCGGCCCGCCCTCGCTCATTCGAATCAGGCGAATTAACGGTCTCCGTATTATAGCCCGGTGCATTTGCCGGCATCTGGTTGGGCTGTTCCGTCGCAGCGTTTGCGTCCCTCGCCGGTTTCCGAACGCCAGCCGGCCTCTTCGGCGCCGACTGATTTACGCCATTATCAACCTGTTGCGATATCTCCATCGTTCCGACTGTCTCCACCAAACTCCCCTGCCCATACGCCATCCGTAAAGCGCCAAGCCCGACCAGACAAAGACATAAAATAAAACTTAGTGCTATTGCCGATTTTTCATAGTTTATCAGATTCACAATGTCTTTCATTATATTCCGGCATCTCATATTCTACACCTTTCGTCAGGCCCTCGTCGGGGCAGTAAATACATCTCAAGTTCGTTTTAAATTTCCTCGGTGCTTGTTACGCCGATATGCTGCATAATTCTATCAAATTCTTCGAGCGAATGAAACTCGACGACAATCCTGCCGCATTTACCGTTTTTGCGCGTCTCAATCATCACGTTGGTTCCGAGTTCTTTGCTTAGCTGGCTTTCGAGGTCCTGTATATGCGCTGGCCTTGTCCTGATTTTTATTTTTTGCGCATCATTTGCGGCCAAGTATTGTCTAACCAGCCGTTCCACCTCTCTTACGCTTAACCGCCCTGCCATCGCCCGATTAGCAAGTTTTCGCCTCAATTCATCAGTTGGTAACGCCAGTATCGCACGAGCGTGCCCCATTGTTAGCTGGCCTTCGATTAGCATTTGTTTGATTTCCGATGGTAAGTCAAGTATTCGCAAATAGTTAGCTATCACTGACCTGTCTTCTCCGAGCCGCCGGGCGGCATCGGCTTGCGTCAGCGATAAGGTGCTTAAGTACCTTTGGTATGCATTTGCTCGCTCAATAGGATTCAGGTCCGCCCGGTGGATATTTTCCACCAGGGCCAACTCAAGCAGCTCATCGTCTTTAACAGGCCTGATAATCGCAGGAACTGTCTGAAGCCCAGCTATCTTGGCCGCCCGCCAACGCCTTTCGCCAGCAATAAGCTGGTAACCGGAACCCATAGGCCGAACAATAATCGGCTGAATCACGCCGTTTGCCTTGATTGACTGCGCCAATTCCGTCAACTCCTGTTCATTCCAAATGAAACGAACCTGGTAAGGATTTGGCTGAATTTCATCAACCTTTATCTCCCGAAGCGAATAGCGTAAGTCGTTATGCGACAGGATGTTATGGTTTATTTCGGTTATCGGAATAGGTAGGGGGGACTCTTGGGGAGATGTGGTTATGGGACCTAAAAGCGACGCCAGCCCCCTGCCTAAATGTTTTGGTTTTTCGATTTTCTCGGTCATTTCTTCGCTCCTTCCATAATCTAAATTTTCCCTGTGCCAACCATGGCTTCAGGTTATTTCAAATACTATCCTATTGAGGTCTTCATAAAATATTTCGGTGTTTGTAGCGTAAACTCTCCAGTGTTGCCAGACAAAATTGCCCACTGCGAAAAAAAATGTTTCACGTGAAACTTTTGCAATGGGGCCAAGATTGCGCGTCCTATTGGCCCTGTGGATTTCCAACTCTATTTATCGTGGCCTGGGTTGCTTGGCTGCTGGAGAAACAATATTAGGATTTACTGTGGCAGGTGGGGCATCTTCCGGATATAGAGTATGCCTATGCACTCGGCTAGTGGAAGATGGGCGTAACCGGCGACATCATCAAATTCCTTTTGTTTCTTCATTACCGTCCATCCACACAGCGAAGAACAACAAGTTGGAAATCACTGGCTTCACTGGCTACATTTGCTTTCCAAGCCCCCTAAGTGCCGCGTTGCAACCCTTTGGAGGCCGCCAAGCCAGAGTAGCAATAACGCTGTACCCATTCAACTCTAACCTGGTTCCATATCTTGCTGATGACGCGGAACTTTGGTTTCGCCTATTTGCCGAATTTACTCGAATCGAGAGGGCGGTAGCCATTTTGATTGCTATGACTAATTTGATGAATGAGCAACGCATCTTTCACCGAGCCGTGTTTCACGTGAAATATCCCTAAGATGTCAATCACTCTTTTCGTTTGTTCTTTAAATTGCAAATGGCATTTCTGTTAGTTGCACATACACCAATAAACCATTGATGCCCTTAATGTCCTATAATAACGCCGCTATGGATATCGCATTGAGCAAAAGGGGCGTAGTTGCCGTTAACAACCTGTTGTATTTTGGAATTTGTTGAGAATCTGCGATTTAGCGGGAACACCAGCTGGCGACGAGCGTCCCTTCTGGTTCAGGTGAAAACCGATGCTCCGCGGAGCGGAAGGGGGGGCTGACAAAATACGTCGTTGTGAATGTGACAAATAAAATAAATACTATTGTCCCTATAACAGCTTCTAATAATCCAATTATTGGATGCCGTGCGTAAAAATGACCGCTGCCCGGAAAAAATATCGACAACGCCGTGGTCCGGGACTTCTTCTTGAATTCCAGCGAACAGTTCAGACAGGCGTAATAGCCCTTTATAGGCAGCTTGGTGCACCCGAGGCATAGATGTGTTTTTTCCATCGTCGGGCTTGTCCGGCCCTTGAGAGGTACATCTTTGAGCAGTGCCCTTGCTTTCTTTCTGTTCCTCCGGCCAATGCCGCAGAATCTTTCGGTTCGCCCGCTCGTTTTGAATATCCGGGGAGCAGGGGGTTTTGTCAGATTCGATTGTCGGCTATAATCCGCCAGCATGCGGGCTGTCATACAAAGAGTATCAAGCGCAACCGTCGAGGTGGACGGGCAAATCGTCGGCCGAATCGGCAGAGGGCTGCTTGTGTATTTAGGCGTTGGAAAGGCCGACAGCGAACAAGATGCTGAGTTTATGGCCGAAAAAATAGCCAATCTGAGGATATTTGCGGACGATGAGGGCCCTTCGACTTCGCTCAGGGCAGGCAAAATGAATCGCAGCGTGCTGGACGTCGCGGGCCAGGTTTTATTAGTCAGCAATTTCACGCTCCAGGGCGACTGCCGCAAGGGCCGCAGGCCCGGATTTGATGGTGCCGCCGAACCGGCAGTTGCCGAACGGTTGTATGATAAAACGGCCCAGTTGATTGCCGAGAAGGGTTTGAAGGTCGCCAAGGGAGTTTTCGGCGCAAATATGCAGGTGGCGAGCATCAACGATGGACCGGTAACGTTCATCCTGGATAACTCGACCCGTTAGATACCACTTCTAAATATGCTCTCCGGCAGGTTATCTAAAGGGCCGAGCGTTTGTTTTAGCCCATAGGAAGCGAATTTCGTCATTTGCGCCGGCTTTTGAGACAAGTGAGAAGGTGTTTCTGTCGAAATAATTTTTTGCCCGGCGGAATTTAGTTGTGGGCCAGCAAAAGAATCCTATAATCTGGCGTCCGACTTTTACGTATATATCAGCGGGCAGACCTTTATCGGGTGAGCAGCGCTGAGCTTGAGTTATCATTGAACGGGCAGATTGGCAAAAAAATGGCAAGGCGAAAAAATAATAGTAATAAAAGCAATAAAAACGGATTGACGGCGGCAGAGATTGCGAAGTTCCGGGAGCTGCTGCTCGCCAAGCGCCGTGAGTTACTCGGCAACGTCTCCACTATGGAAGACGAAACTTTCAAGAAGGAGCGAAGTGAGTTGTCGAGCATGCCCTTCCATATGGCCGACGCCGGTTCAGATAACTTTGAGCAGGAATTCGCGCTGGACCTGATGGACAGCGAAAAGAAAATGCTAAAGGAAATCAACGACGCACTTGCTCGCATTGGGGAAGGCGTGTTCGGCATTTGTGAAGGCAAGGGTGAGTCAATCTCCAAGGCCCGGCTAAACGCCATACCCTGGGCGCGTTACTGTGTCGCCTGCGCGGAGCTAAAAGAAAAAGGTCGGCTGGTCGAGGGCGAAGCCGGGGAAACAGGCGAGATTCCGCCTTATGAAGCCGGCACCGAACCGGAAGCCGACGAAGAAGGCGAAGACGAGCCGGAAACCGACAGAGGCAGCAGTTTTGACCACGAGAGCAGCCCAGAAGAATAACTATCAGTAACTGGTCTTTGAGATATTCAGCAAACTCCTCTTCACACTTCAGCCGAACTGTGCGGCTTACGCTTTTGCGGGCACCGATTTTGGCCCGGCGCGTTTAATCTCGATGGTCTCTATCTTCGTCTTGTGCTCTTTATCACGCAGCACTGCCGTCGGCTCACTGCCTACCGCACGCAGTTTCGCGTATCTGTTTTCCAGCAGTGTTTCGAGTTTTGTTCGCTTGAGGACCGCGAGCGTTCTGATGATATATTGCTCGACGTTATAAACGGTATCGTGGATGTTTCGATGAGCGCCGCCTAATGGTTCGGCAATCGCCTCATCGACGAGTTTCAGTTTGAGCAGGTCTTTGCTGGTGAGTTTAAGCGCCTCTGCCGCCTCGGGCGCCTGCGAGCCGTCACGCCACAAAATACCCGCACATCCTTCGGGGCTGATTACTGAATAGTATGCGAATTCAAGCATAGCCAGCCGGTCGCCAACGCCTATGCCAAGCGCTCCGCCCGAGCCGCCTTCGCCTATGCAGATACAGATTACGGGCACCGGCAATCGGGACATCTCAAACAGATTGACCGCTATCGCCTGCGCCTGGCCCCGCTCCTCGGCCCCGATTCCCGGATATGCGCCGGGCGTATCGATGAGCGTAACAACGGGTATGCCGAATTTTGCGGCGAATTTCATCTTGGCCAAGGCCTTGCGATAACCTTCCGGATTGGCACAGCCGAAATTGCACGCCACCTTCTCCTTCAACCCACGTCCTTTATTCTGGCCGACAATCAGGACCTTCTCTCTGCCTATCTGGCCAAGACCCGTAACCATCGCCCGGTCGTCGCCGAAACATCTGTCGCCGTGAAGCTCGCGGAAGTCCTTCACCATCAGGTTAAGGTAATCCGGCAGCAGGGGCCTTTTCGGATGGCGGGCGACCTGCACCGTCTGCCAGGCGGTGAGTTGCGAATAGATTTGCTTAAGCTCGGCCACTTGTTCCTGCTGAAGCTGGCGAACCTCCGCAGAATAATCAATGCCCTTGATGGAGCTAAGGCGGCGCAACTCGTCCATCTGGCGGTCAATGTCCGCCACCTTCTGCTCAAAATCGAGGTAATCGCCGTCCCCGATTTTTTCGGGATTTTTATCTTGCGCTATCACCATTCGTTTTTAATCTGTCTTACTCACAATATAAACACACAAGTGGTGCAATTTTGTCATTCGGTATCTATCGAGCGGACAACCATAGTAGCATTAACGCGACCAAAATTAAAGAAAAAAATTGACATCGCACCCGGCTTGTTATAACTTTTAACAGCGATTGGTATCGCGTCTATTTTCTATAAGGTCTTTATTATGAAGCACTTAAGAAAAATAACGGTCATTGGATTGGGCTTATTGGGCGGTTCCGTGGGTTTAGCTGTATCGCGGGCGCTAACCGGCGTAAAAACGGCGGGTTTTTCCCATCGAGCCGGCACTCGCGCAAAGGCACGTCGGCTAAAAGTGGTCGATGAGGTCTTCGACGACATAAAAGCAAGTGTCAAAGACGCCGATTTAGTCATACTCGCAACGCCTATAGGCAATTTCGAGGAGACGTTTCACCAAATCGCCGATACGCTTCCCGCCGGCTGCATCGTTACAGACGTCGGCTCCACCAAGATAATGCCGCACCGCTGGGCCGATAAATGCCTGCCAAAAAATATCCGTTACGTCGGCTCGCACCCAATCGCCGGCTCAGAACAAAGAGGCGTCGAGTCCTCCAGAGACGACCTGTTTGACAAAGCGCTGTGCATTCTCACAACCACAAAGACCACGAACAGGCATTCGCTGCAAATTCTAAAAGAATTCTGGTCGGCACTTGGTTGTTTCGTTAAAATAATGACCCCTGCCCGACACGACCGCATCTTCGCCGACGTTAGTCATTTGCCGCACATAACCGCTGCCGCATTAGTCAACGCCAGTAACGCCGAAGAATTGAAATTCGCAGGCAAGGGTTTTATGGATTGCTCTCGAATCGCCTCAGGCCCGGCCAATATCTGGGCGGATGTCCTGATGACAAACGCTCAAAATACCGTTCGCGGAATCGACCGATTGACCGCTGAGCTTACGAAACTTAAAAAGGTCATTCGTTCAGGCGACAGAAAAAAAATTGAAAAGCTGCTTGAGGCCGCAAGAGAAAAACGCAGCAAGCTCATAAAATACAAAATGAGCAGGAAGGAACTGATTTAACGTCTATGTGGTCGCATTCTGCGACCACCTAAATATGGATGTAATTGGAAGTCCAATTTTGACAGTGGTATCTCTTGCTTGCAGGTTCTTCTCTTTCCAATGCCACGATATGAAGCTTCATTCCTAATCATCCTGAAAAGGCACCTGTTTACCAAACGCACAACCATTCATTCACATCTAAATCAGCTTACCAGCTGGCACAACCATCTGTTCTATTAAAGCACTGTAACCATTCATTTGCGAACCTGGCAAAATAAACTAAATCGGGCATGTTGGTGCCAAATTCAGGGTTTAGCCAATCTTTCACAACAAATTCGATATCTTTAAAATCAACGACACAGTCATGATTGAAATCCCACTCTGGTCCACTCACAGGGTTAGGGTTATTTCCATCATATTGTTGCATGCACCTCCAGCTAACCGTCGTAAAGGACCACGTATCACTGCTGACAGAACCATCAGTTACAACCTTCATATAGTAGGTATTTCCGGCAAAAACAGTCATATTTACGCTGTGCTGACCGCGAGTCGCGGGAACCGAACCCCACGAAGTGTTTGGGGTTGGGTTAGTGTCGCAGTAAACAACATCAGTTGTCCCGCCGTAACCGGAGTTCCATTTCAACTGGATAGTACATGGGTCAGGATTACAATAAACCATCTCATCGCCGTTTGCAGGTGTGGGCGCTGAAGCTTTCTTGAGTGTGCCGTTTGTAACAAAGATAGTGCCATCCTGACCGCTTTGGGCAAGACCAACCGGGAGACCAGGATAATTTGGATCGTTATATGTAACCCCCCTGGCACCGCCGTTAGCGGTGATAGTGCCGGTGTTAGAATATGTAGTGCCGTAGAAAATGGCCACACGGCCGCCGCCGCCACCACCGCCCGTATCTTTAACCTTAGCATTGCCATCGCCACCTTTACCGCCGTTTACATTGATAATACCTTTATTGGTAACAGAGCCGCCGGCAATAATCCTTACCGAACCGCCG